>Ga0209089_10000056_pt1 | contig 100902 bp, 83 predicted proteins | sample ArcticOcean_MG_C_FD_187431 | JGI IMG/M metagenome (GOLD analysis project Ga0209089, IMG submission 187431) | Marine microbial communities from western Arctic Ocean - ArcticOcean_MG_CB2_150 (SPAdes) (version 2) | ecosystem: Environmental > Aquatic > Marine > Oceanic | place: Arctic Ocean...
GACCCGGTGTCAAAACCGGAGGGAGCTCCCATAATTGGATTGCTTGGTCCATTAGTAAACCTACTGTGTAGTTTTTATTTATATTAAATTCCTTCCTTCCACTATTTAGTTGTTAAGGATTCAGTAAGGGGTGACGCCCCAAGGCGTCACCCCTTACTGCTTGAAATTATTGACATGTGTTGGAAGGTTTGGTAATTGATGCACCTCCTTATAGACGGCTTCGGCGGAGATAACAGGAAAATGACAGATGAATCATTTATATATAGCTTTTTAGATGATTATCCTAACCAAATAGACATGAATAAGATAACGGAACCTAAGGTTACTAGATATATGGGTTCTAAAAAAGAAGATTGGGGTATTTCAGGTTTCGTAATGATTGCAGAAAGCCATATAAGTATCCACACTTTTCCTGAGAGAGAATATGTGAATATAGATATATTCTCATGTAAGGATTTTGATGATAAGAAGGCAATAGGAAAGATTAAAGAAGCATTCTCATTAGATAAAATTAAGGTTTGGGTCATAGATAGAGGGCTGGATCAATCTATTCCGGATTTCTCTGGTAACCTTGAGGTAGGACGAGCTAGGGAATATGTAGTAGAGATTTAAGAGGGACTTAGTGCTGTCATCAGAAGGATTTTCAATTCCGTGGAGTTTTGGAGGGCTTACGCCTGAGGAAGCTAGAGCAGACACCTCCAGGGTTGTGGTGGTGCCTGTCCCATATGACTCTACAACATCTTTTAGGAGTGGCTCGAGAGAAGGCCCGAACTCTATAATAAATGCTTCAAGGTACCTTGAAGATTATGATATAGAATTAGCACGAGAAACTTATAGGGTGGGTATACACACTACTAATGAGATTGAACCACACGTGGGCGGTCCAGAGCATATGATAGATAGGGTACATGATTTCGTTTATCCCTGGATCGAGGACGGTAAATTGATAACTTTGCTCGGCGGGGAACATTCTATATCTGTTGGGGCAGTAAGAGCCCTAAGTAAATTCTATCCAGACCTGTCGGTATTATATTTCGACGCACATGCCGATATGAGGAATGAGTATATGGGTAGTAAATTTAGCCATGCTTGCACAGCTAGAAGGATAATGGAAATTTGCCCAATTGTTCCGGTAGGCATTCGTAGTATGAGTAAAGAAGAGATGGATTTCATACAAAATGAAGATATCAGAATTCATTTTGGTGGTGAATTGAACCCAAATAATGAATGGAATATAGAAGATATAGTAGGATCTCTTTCTGAACACGTATATGTCAGCGTGGATCTTGATGTACTTAATCTAGGTATTATGTCTGCAGTAGGTACACCTGAGCCAGGGGGGATAAGTTGGAATACTATATTAAGTATAATTAGAGAGGTCTGCTCTAGGCGGAATTTGGTTGGGTTCGATTTGACTGAATTGACTCCTGGAGATGGCCCAATTGCTAATTCATTCGTTGCTGCAAAATTGGCCTACAAGATGATAGGATATGCTACGTAAGGTAGCTGAGGTGCCAACGGATTCCAGTATATCAATGTCTGGAAGTGATGTTAGAATGAACTATTCATTAGATCAGCTTTATTAATTGAGAGATATAATTTATGTCAGATAATATGAATACTATATATATGGATTATGCTGCTACGACTCCAGTCAGGCCGGAAGTCCTAGACGCTATGCTGCCTTATTTTACAGTTGCATATGGAAATCCTTCAAGTTTGTACTCAGTTGCACAGGAAGCTAGGAAAGCAATAGATGATTCTAGGGATATGGTTGCGAGGGTATTGAATTGCAGACCTAGCGAAGTTGTTTTCACGAGTGGTGGCAGTGAATCGGATAATACTGCCCTTAAGGCATCTGCAATGGCACTTAGGGATACTGGCAATCATATTATTACCACTAAAATTGAACACCACGCAATATTGCATACATGTGATTTCTTGGAAGACATGGGATTTGATATTACTTACTTGCCAGTAGATTCTGAAGGAATGGTAGATCCATCGACTTTATCTAACGCTATAACTAACAAAACTATACTAGTAAGTATAATGATGGCTAACAATGAAATAGGTACAATAGAACCAATAGCACAGATAGGCCACGAAATAAAAAAATTGTCAACTAATATGAAGAGAACTATAGTTTTCCATACAGATGCCGTCCAGGCGGCTGGGTTTCTAGATATAGATGTCGGTTTACTAGGGGTAGATATGCTTAGTTTATCTGCGCATAAATTCTACGGACCTAAAGGAGTAGGTGTGCTTTACGTGAGGAGAGGGACTCCATTCTCTGCCCAACAGATGGGAGGGGCTCAAGAGAGGCAAAGAAGGGCAGGAACAGAGAATGTACCAGGGATTGTTGGCACTGCATTAGCATTGAAACTTGCTGATGATGAAAAAGTAATTACCACATCGCATTGTTTGGCATTAAGAGACAGATTAATCAATGGTATTTTGGGCAACATAGAGAGATCTCACTTAAATGGGCACCCTGTCAATAGGTTGCCGAATAACGTTAATATCTCATTTGATGGAGTAGAAGGGGAAACTATACTCTTGGGACTAGACTTTGCTGGCATAGCCGCCTCAAGTGGCAGTGCATGTACATCGGGATCTATTGAGCCATCGCACGTGCTATTAGGTGTAGGACTGGAGTCAGATGCAGCACAAGCCAGTTTAAGGCTTACTATAGGCAAATACACCACGGAACAAGATGTAGATTATTTATTGAAAGTATTACCAGATTTAGTCTATAGGCTTCGAGCATTACCTACTCTATCTACTTTAGGAAAAGAAAAACTATGAATATAACGTATATATATTCCAAGTATATAATTGTACTAACGGTTTTCTTAATTCTTTTTTCTGGTGGTTGCTTTCGCAATGAGACCATCTACTCACACAAGGGAGATATATTGCAAATAGTAGCATCCGCTGTAGAAGAGGTAGAGAGTGTATTGTATAGCGATGGTGGCAAAACATATGAGATTAAACCATCTGAAGATGGTTTGGTATTGGCAATGGTTAATACGAGAATAATCAATCAGAGGTCTACCCAAATAAGTTTGTCCGTCGATAACGAAGCAGCTAAACTGACGATGAAGGACGGCCCAGAAGTATATTCTTTTGGTTATATGGATAGAGGCGTGGAGGTAGATTTAGTAATCCCTGACGACTATTCTTACGGCCCATTTGTATGGGGAGCAATTGCGATACCGCTTGGATATGAGATATCAGGATGGATGATATTTGAAGTCCCTAAAGAGAGTGACTATTTGGCGTTCATTTGGGAGGATGCAGATTTCGTGAGGATAATGTACCAGCGTTAATAACCCTTGATATTACCAGTCGTACTTAAGTAAATTATCCTAATATTACATCGAGTAAGTTAGTCGTTGTGCTGCTAAACCCTATGTGGTATACTTCGCCGGTATTATTACATAAGGGTTTTTTATTACTGGATTAGGAAGGCAGGGTTTATGGTTTCAACTGTTGAACAAAAAGAATCCGTCACGCAAGAATTCGTGAGTATGAAGTCCCTACTTGAGGCTGGTGTCCATTTTGGCCATCAGACTCAAAGGTGGCATCCTCGTATGAAACGGTATATATTCACTCAGCGTAACGGCATACATATCATAGACTTGCAACAAACATTGGGGTTGCTTGAAAACGCCTGCAAATTTATATCTCAGATAACAGAACAAGGTAAGTCCATATTGTTTGTTGGAACAAAACGTCAGGCACAAGAAGCTGTGGTTCAAGCAGCAGGTAAGAGCGATATGTTCTATGTTAGTAATCGATGGTTGGGCGGAATGCTTACTAACTTTTCCACGATACAGAGCAGAGTAGATCACCTTGCAAGGTTGGAAGAGCGTAAGGCTAAAGGTGGCTTTAATCTATTGACTAAAAAAGAAGCTCAGAAACTGGAAGATGAGATTATAAGGCTTAACAGAAATTTTAGTGGCGTAAAAGAAATGACAAAGTTGCCAGGAGCTTTGTTTATAATAGATATAGCCAGAGAGAAAATAGCAGTTTCTGAAGCTAGGCGTATGGGTATACCTATAGTAGCGTTAGTAGATACTGATGGTGACCCAGAGCTTATAGATTATGTGATTCCTGGTAATGATGATGCTATACGTTCTATAGCATTGGTTGCTGGTAAGGTGGCTGCGGCAGCGATAGAAGGATTTGGGCACCGCATAGCCAATGAGAGTAAAGCAAGTACAAATGAAAGTGAGAGTTCCATAGACAGAGAACTTGAAATTTTAGAAGAGACCACGGAAGAAAATTCGAATGAGACTGAAAACTCTGATAATGAAACACCAATAGAAGAACTAACCGAGAACCCTCCTGAAGGGATTCTAACACAATCAACGGCTGAGGATATTAATGGAGTTGAGACTCAAGATCTAGATAATAATAAGACGGAAGAAGCGGTTTAAGAGTATGGTACAGTCGTCTGTAGATGCTATCAAAGATCTTAGAGCACAAACAGGTGCAGGAATAATGGATTGTAAGCGTGCCTTGGAAGAAGTTGGTGGTGATACGGCCAAGGCTTATGATTTGCTAAGAGAAAGAGGAGTGGCTTTGGCTAGCAAAAAGGCTGCTAGAGACACTAAGGAAGGTGTGGTGGATAGCTATATACACTCAGGAAGTAAAGTTGGAGCAATAATAGAGTTAAGTTGTGAGACTGACTTTGTTGCTAGAACTCCAGAATTTAAAGAATTGGCACATGACCTAGCGATGCAAATTGCCGCAATGGCCCCTACACATATAAATTCAGATGCATTATCAGATAAGGAAGTCACTAACCAGCAGGAAGTATGTCTACTGGATCAGACTTTTATAAAGGACCAGTCAAAGACTATTAGGGAACTTATAAATGACATGGTCGCACGTGTCGGAGAAAACGTTGTAGTAAGGCGTTTTCAACGGTTTGCCCTAGGAGAGTAGTGGCGACACAATGGATTCTGGTACAAAATATAAACGTGTGCTACTAAAGCTTAGTGGAGAAGCCTTGAGTGGGAGTCTTGAATATGGTATAGACCCACAATCTTTAGAGGCTATAGCTTATCGTATAACAGAAGCAGCCAACACTGGCGTGGAATTGGCTGTTGTAGTTGGTGGAGGGAACATTTGGCGCGGTGTTAATGCTGAGAATTATGGCATGGATAGGGCTACCGCTGATTACATTGGTATGTTAGCAACCGTGATGAATTCATTAGCCCTTCAAGATTCTCTGGAAAACATGGGCACCTTAACCAGAACTCAAACAGCTATAAGCATTCAGGCTGTAGCAGAACCATATATACGGAGAAGAGCTATAAGGCACCTGGAGAAGGGTCGTGTTGTCATCTTTGGAGGCGGTACAGGTAGTCCTCATGTCACTACTGACACGGCTGCTGCACTTAAGGCAGTAGAGTTAAAAGTAGATCTTTTGTTGATGAGTAAACATGGTGTTGATGGCGTATATGATTCTGACCCAAACAAAAACCCAAGTGCAACAAAATTTGATACCATTACCTATATGGATGCGTTAAATAGAAGGCTGAATGTGATGGATGCCACAGCAGTCTCTCTATGCATGGACAATCAAATACCTATTGTGGTTTTCGATCTTTTACCAGTGGGTAACTTGATGGCTATATTGAATGGCGAGAAAATAGGTACTGAGATAGTTGAGGATATTTAATAATCTTAATATCATAATATGGAGTGGAAAATGGCAAGCGTTAAAGAAATTCTCGGAGAAGGTGTAAATAGAAAAACCAATTCAGTTGAGGCTTTGAAGCGGGAATTTGATACGATTAGGACAGGAAGGCCAAACCCTGCAATAGTAGAACATATCTTGGTAGATTATTATGGTACACCTACTCCCATTAACCAATTAGCATCGATTAGTGTTTCAGAAGCTAGAACTATTGTCATACAACCGTGGGATAGACAAAGCTTATCGAATATAGAGAAAGCTGTGCTAGCTGGTGAACTTGGATTGAATCCTGCTAATGATGGTAATGTCCTGAGGTTAATTATTCCACAACTAACAGAAGATAGACGTAAAGACCTAGTTAAATTAGTTAGGCGTAAGGCGGAGGATTGGAAGATAGAACTCAGGAATATAAGGCGAGATGTTTTAGAACAGATTAGGTTTATGGTTAAGAATAAAGAGATATCGGAAGATGATAGCAAAAGAGCACAGGAAGAACTTCAAAAAAACACTGACCAATATGTGGCACGAGTAGAGGCACTAGCTAGTGCAAAAGAAGAAGAGGTAATGGCTGTATAGCAAATTGGCACTAGGTACTGTGAATCCTTATACTTATTGGCCTGATGCAAAGTTAAGAATCCAATTCGCTTGATGTATACATCGTGTTTAGCTTTATGGTTGGGTATAAATTATAGAGGCTAAGAGACTTTGAGACATTTATGAGTTCTAATCCTATCCATGTAGCAATAATTATGGACGGCAATAGTAGGTGGGCTGCTCGGAGATATCTTCCCCGAATCGCTGGCCATCGTGCTGGAACCAATAATATAAGAAGGGTTGTAGAATCCTTTGCAGGAAAAGGCGTTAAATATTTGACGATATATGCATTTTCGACAGAAAACTGGAGTAGACCTGATGATGAAATTATGGGATTGATGACTATATTGGAAGACGTTATCGCTAAAGAAACAAGAATGCTCCATGAAAAAGGAGTGAAGATAAGGCATATAGGAAGGAAAGATAGGCTTTCGAGATCCTTGTCTTCAGAGATACAAAAAGCGATAAAACTCACAGAGGGTAATGAAATTATAACTTTGAATGTTGCATTTGATTATGGAGGGCGAACAGAAATAATTGATGCAGTAAAAAAAATGTTATCAGATAAAATCCCTTATGATGAAATAGACGAGAAAATTTTCAACACGTACCTCTATACCACAGACACTCCTGATCCTGATCTTATCATACGTACTGGAGGGGAGCTTAGGATGAGTAATTTCCTTCTTTGGCAATCTGCTTATAGTGAGTACTATTGCACAGATGTACTGTGGCCTGATTTCAACGAATTGGACATTGATAAGGCGTTGGATTCTTACCATATACGGAATAGACGGTTCGGTGGAAGAAGTTGAACTATCTTATACTAAGAAGACATTCATATTAGTGATTTTTGTTAAGGTAGATTATATAGAGCCTAATTTATTGGGTATATTGTAATGATGACAAGATTATTAGTAACTACTCTAGGCATACCTATTATCCTGTGCACTGTCTGGATTGGATCCCCATGGATTTCTATTTTTGTTTTACTTATTGGCGTTCTGGGGTCAATAGAATTTTATAGAATGGTTAGGCTCTGGGGTTTCAAGGCGTATTACGTTCCAGGGATTATGTCGATTTGCTTGTATGTCTGGAATGGGCATAATAATTTGGGATTAGCTTTCTGGATTTTCATTGTCTCTATACTTCTGACAGTTTCCTGGAAGGTATTAGTCAGATTGGTAAATGTTTTCTTGAGTTCTCCAAACGATCAATGGACAGGTAAGCGTGAATTTCTAGAAATAGTTTATTCAGCACTCGGTAGCCTGTATTTGGGATGGGGTTTGTCCTTGGCAATTGTAATTCGCCAAGAAGATAAAGGAACAGAATGGCTTATTCTGGCAATTATAGGGACATTTGCAACGGATACGGGATCTTATGGGTTTGGCAGGTTGTTTGGTAAGAGACAGATGGCACCCTATATAAGCCCTAATAAGACTTGGGAAGGAGCTTTTGGTGGGGTAATAACTGGTCTACCATCCGTTTTGATTGCGGTTAGCGCCTTTCAGTTGCCAATTCCTTCTATAACTATAGCAATAATACTTGGTTTTCTTGTGAGTATTCTTGCACAGATAGGTGATCTTATAGAATCATTTATGAAACGTAAAGCGAATCTGAAAGATTCTGGATCCCTGATACCAGGGCATGGAGGTATACTAGATCGGTTAGATAGTGTTGTATTAGTTTTGCTAGTTGTATATCATTTCAATCTATGGGTGATAAATTGAAAGGGCTAGTTATTTTAGGGTCTACAGGTTCTATAGGAGTACAGACTTTAGATGTGATAAAGTCTCAAGGTGACCATTTCTATGTAGTAGGGCTAGGGGCGGGATTTAACGTCGAATTAATTGAGAGGCAATTGGCTGAGTGGAAGCCTAAGCTATTTTCTTGTCAAAGCCCAGAAGCAGCTATGTATCTTTCTGCTAAATATGGCATACAGCATGTGACGCAAGAAGAATTAGTATCTCACCCAGATGCATCCTTGGTTATGGCAGCTAGTGTAGGTGCTGCTGGTCTTAAACCCATTTTGGCAGCAATTGAAAATGGCAAGCCGATTGCCTTGGCCAATAAAGAACCACTTGTCATAGCAGGGGATATAGTTACTGGGTTAGCGAAGGATAGAGGAGTAGATATACTTCCTGTAGATAGTGAACCCAGTGCGATTTGGCAATGTTTGAGAGGAGAAGATAAAGAAATATCAAAAGTAATCATAACAGCTTCTGGGGGCGCATTTAGAGGCCGTACTTTTGATGAATTGACTGATGCATCCCCTGAAGAGGCGCTAAATCACCCAACTTGGGGTATGGGTAGGAAGATAACTATTGATTCTGCTACTTTAATGAACAAAGCATTTGAAGTTATCGAAGCCCATTGGTTATTTGGTGTTCCTTGGGAGAATATAGAAGTCGTTGTACATCCGCAGAGCATAATACACGCTATGGTTGAATTTGTAGATGGGTCTGTGAAAGCACAATTAAGCACCCCCGATATGAGATTGCCAATACAACACGCTCTTTCTTATCCTAACCGTATCCCTAGTGATTATATTCCAACATTTAATCCGGTTTCTGTAGGGTCTCTTACATTTGAAGAATTGGATTCTCGGAACTTTCCTTGCTTCGGATTAGCATTGGAAGCAGGTAAAAAAGGCGGCAGTTATCCTGTAGTTGTTAATGCTGCAAATGAAGTTGCTGTACAACTGTTCTTAGATAAACGTATCAAATTCACAGATATACCATTGCTTATCAACGACGTACTGTCATCACATCACCAATCTTATGATCTATCACCAGAAGAGATCCTTGAGATAGATGAATACTCTAGGGACTCGTCATTTCAATGGTATAGGAAGACGATTCGATAGTGATGGGGGTTAATCAAAGATGATTGGTGGATTAATAGTAATTTTTGGATTCATTATTATAGTTATGGTCCATGAAGGCGGACATCTCCTAGCAGCAAAAGCATTTGGGATAAAAGCTACAAAGTATTTTCTAGGTTTTGGACCAACAATATGGTCTTTCAAAAAAGGGGAAACAGAGTATGGGATAAAAGCTATACCAGCAGGTGGATATGTCAGTATCATTGGTATGAGCCCAGTTGAAGAAGTTAGTGAAGAAGACGAACCTAGGGCATATCGGAGCAGACCATTTCATCAGAAAGTTATAGTAGTAATGTCTGGCATCGTAACTCACTTCATAATTGCATTTATATTAATATGGTGCGTGAAAGTGGTTATTGGGGAACCAGATTTTTCAAGCCCAACTATGGAAGTCTCTCGAGTTGTAGTGGAGACCTCAGATGGTATCAAGTCTCCTGCATTCGAGGCTGGCTTGATTGAGGGAGATCGTATTCTATCCGTTCAGGGGTTTACCTTATATAGTTGGGAAGAGTTTACTGAAATACTCAGATCGAATCCCAACAGCGATGTCTCTATAATACTGGACAGGCAAGGTGAGATACTTTCTATTGAAACTACTTTGCAATCGCGTTTCGATGCAAATGGGCAAGTAGAAATAGGATTTTTAGGTGTTTCACCTAAATTTGAAAATATAAGACAGAACCCTTTTATAGGTGTTCCATTAGCACTGAGTGAGGTGTGGTTTATAACAAAGCAAAGTATTAGAGGTCTTTGGGAATTTGTTTCCAATTTCAGTAATTTCATAGGTGCCATTTGGGGTGATGACGACATTTTGGATGAAATTAGGCCAGTCAGTATAATCGGTATAGTCCAATTTGGAGCTGCAACGCAAGAGGCAGGTCTTAATATGACATTAAGATTAGTAGCATACTTGAGTATATTCGTAGGTTTAGTAAATGCTATACCTCTATATCCCTTGGATGGCGGTCATTTTGCTGTGGCTGTATACGAGAAGATTACAGGTAGGCCCCCAGATATTCGTAAGCTATTACCTATTGCAGCTATAGTCATATCCTTCATTGTTATCTTGGGAGTGTTGGGTGTCTATTTTGATATAATGCGACCTGTAACATTTTGACTGTCCTTCGAGCATCTGGTATGCATGTACAATTGACCCTCCAATCACCTTAGTGTAGACTTAAATTGCTAATTTGGTTGAAGAAGGCTCTCAAGAGCGTAGTGTAGATATCGATTACTAGCAACATTATAAGGAGGCTAACAATGGCAGAATTAGAACAAGTACCTTATCTCCTTTACGAGAAAGAAGACAATGGCATCCTATGGATAAAGTTTAATAGACCTGAAAGATTGAATGCTGTCATAGGTGGGGCACAGAGAAATGGAACCTTGACTAAAGTGGTCGAATACATGAAAGCTGGAGATGATGATCCAGATGTTAGAGTTATTGTGCTTACTGGTATGGGCCGAGCGTTTTGTGCAGGAGTTGATGTGAGAGGGTTAGATGATTTTGATCCAGGAGGACCTCATCTTGGTGCCAAAATAGAACCAGGTCCAGATTCGTCTAGGCAGGGATTCTTTTACGCTACAACAAAAATGATAAAGGACATATCCTATATTCGCAAACCCACAATTGCGATGGTTAATGGCCCTGCAGCCGGATTTGGCATGGCAATGGCTATGCAATGTGACATTCGCTACGGATCCGAGAACACGCGTTTTATAACGTACCAACAGGTAGGCCAGATATTGGAAAATGGAGAGGCTTACTACTTACCTAAGACAATGGGATTGGGTAGGACACTAGAATTCGCATACACAGGCTTCCTCGATGGTCAGACGGCATATGACTGGGGAATGATAAACAGGATGTTCCCATCTGAGCAATTAGAGGATGAAGTTAGGGCACTCTGCAAGAGGATAATCGATAGCCCACCGCTTACACAGTGGATAAATAAAAGAGTAATAAGAGCTGCTGCTGATAGTAATATAGAAACAACCGCTGTGCTTACTTCCAACGCTGCTTACATACTTAACAGCTCCGAAGATGCCAAGGAAGCTAGGCAGGCGTTGGCGGAGAAACGTACACCAGTCTTCCAAGGTAAATAATATTTACTTGTTTAAATATCGACTTCTAGGAGGTTGGATATGGCAGAGTTAGAGCAAGTACCTTTTCTTCTTTACGAAAAAGAAGAGAACGGTATTCTGTGGATTAGATTCAATAGACCCGAGAGATTAAATGCAGTGATAGGTGGGTCGGAAAAGAATGGGACGCTTGCTAAAGTCGGGGAATATATGCGAGCTGGAGATGACGACCCAGATGTGCGGGTTATAGTGCTTACTGGTATGGGGAGAGCATTTTCAGCTGGAGCAGACATTAGAGGTTTGGACGGATTCGATGGTGGAGGTAACTTCCTGGGTGCATCCACATCAGAAGGTTCAGATGGCACAAGGCAAAGATTCTACTATGGAGTGACAAAGCTAATAAAGGACATATCTTATATACGAAAACCCACAATTGCTATGGTCAATGGACCAGCCGCTGGTTTTGGAATGGACATGTCGTTACAGTGCGACATTCGTTATGGATGTGAGAATACTCGTTTCATAACCTATCAGCAATTGGGTCAGATAATTGAGAATGGTGGAAGCTACTATCTTCCCAAGTTGGCAGGATTGGGAAGAGCATTGGAGTTTGCATACACAGGCTTCTTAGATGGACAGACTGCCTATGACTGGGGAATAATAAACAGAATATTCCCATCAGAACAACTAGAAAATGAAGTTCGATCTCTTTGTAAACGCATAATAGATAGTCCACCTCTCACACAGTGGATAAACAAGAGAGTTATAAGAGCTGCTGTTGATAGCAACCTAGAGACTACAGCTGTACTTACATCCAATGCTGCTTATATATTGAGCAATTCTGAGGATGCAGCAGAGGCCAGGCAGGCATTGTCTGAAAGGCGAACTCCAGTGTTTAAAGGCAGATGATTTCATCTAGATGACACAGATGTAATTTTGAGGTTAGTATAGATAAATGATTAAACGTAGAGTTTCTAAAGCAATTCAAGTAGGAGATGTTACGGTCGGTGGTAATGCTCCTATCACTGTTCAATCTATGACTAAAACAGATACTAGAGATGTAGCTGCTACAGTCAGGCAAATAAAAGAATTGGAAGAGATAGGTTGCGACATAATAAGGCCTGCTGTTCCAGATATGGAAGCTGCACTAGCTCTGAAGGAAATCAAAAAACAAGTTAAGATACCTATCATTGCAGATATCCACTTTCACTATAAGCTGGCGCTAGAGGCTATAGCATCCGGAGTAGACGGGCTCAGGCTTAATCCAGGTAACATAAGAGATAGAGAAAAAGTTGAAATGGTGGTCAAGGCCGCTAAGGAACGTCAGATACCTATTCGGATCGGAGTTAATTTTGGGAGTTTGCCTCCAGTGGGACAAATCGGCAAATTCGGAGGGCTCAAGCGACATTCGGATGGGGTCAATCAGCTAGCGAAGATAGGCGAAGCTGCTGAGGGGGAATTTTCTGTAGTAGACCATATGGTTGCTACGGCTATGTGGGAAATAGGGATACTCGAAGATCTTGATTTCGATTTGATAAAGATATCCTTGAAAGCCTTCGATGTACCTACAACTATAGAAGCGTATAGAAGATTGGCTAACATGGTTCCATACCCGTTACATTTGGGTATAACGGAATCCGGTACTGCAAAAGCTGGTTCTATTCGAAGTGCCATAGGTTTAGGCTATCTATTATACGAAGGGATAGGAGATACTATAAGAGTCTCTTTGAGCGCCGATTCGAAAGAAGAAATTATTGCAGGTTATGAAATTTTGAAATCCTTGAATCTGCGTGAAAAAGGTCCGACACTTATAGCTTGCCCTTCCTGTGGAAGGGCCGATGTAGACGTGATCAAATTGGCTAATACTATTGACACTATGCTTCAAGATAAGGATTATAACGTTAGAGTTGCTGTAATGGGGTGTGAAGTAAATGGGCCCGGTGAAGCTAAGGATGCGGATGTGGGTATTGCAGCTGGAGTAGGTAGGGCTGTTATATTTCGTAAAGGTCAGAAGGTTCGCGTGGTAGACGAATCAGATATGATCAAAGCACTTATGGAAGAAGTAGAAAAAGTCGTATTAGAACAAAACCTGACTAAATAAGATAATCTAGCAGTACTGAAATACTAATGTAATTACGTATGCTTCTCAATTCACTTACCTTAAAATAAAGTGTAACGTGTCAGGCCTATTAGAACAGTGTTTTTAGACCGCCTGGATCTTTACTCTCTAGTTGAGCTTCCAATTCTTCAGTAGTCGTTATAGGCATAAGACAGAAATAATTATGGCATATGTGGACGGTTGTTTGTTGCCCTATCTGGTCCTTGTCTTCAAGTAGAGGTATGTTTATAAAGGATTGTTCGTCGTTTGGATTGTATCCAGCGATAACTTTATTAGGCATGTATTTTGAAAATATTGTTCTCATAAATGTTTGTCCGTTTATGTCATTTGTGTTTCCTACGATTGCAATTTCCTTTGGAGAGCTCAGGTAAAAATCTAAGCACTCTAACCAGTGTCCGAACCCGATGGGAACTTGTGCCATAAACAATTGTACAGATTCTAGTGCGGATGTGGCTATATCCGAGTAATTCTGTTGCCCGCACAATATACCTAATTTTAGCAACACATTAGTAGCCATTGAAGCTCCACAAGGTATCGCATTGTCAGTTATGTTACGAGGGCGAACAACTAGTTGTTCGTGGTCGATAGCGGTGTCGTAGAATAGCTTTTCTCCGTTATCCCAGAATAGATATATCATATCGTCTGTTAATGCTTTAGATTCGTTATACCAAATTGGATCTAGAGTATATTCGTACAGACAAAGTAGGCTTCCTATCAGGGACGCATAGTCTTCCAGAAATCCATTTATTTTGGCATGGCCATTTCTGTAAGTACGCATAAGGCGACCCTCTACACGTAGTTCGTTCAGTATAAATGAGGCATTTGTTTTGGCAATTTGCAGATAGTCTTCCCTGTCAAATACGGCTGCAGCTGACACGAAACTTTGTATCATAAGAGCGTTCCAAGATGTGAGTATCTTGGTGTCAGTCTGTGGTGCAACCCTGTCATACCTTGCTGACATCAATATTTCTTTTGATTGTTCTATGATATCACTTAAATATTCTTCCCCTACATGTAACTCCTTAGCTAGTGCAGATGAATCATTACTCCTGTTTAGTACATTGGCTCCTTCGAAGTACCCATCTTCTTCTATGGAAAAATATCTTCGGATTACGTCATATTGTTCTTTATTCAGTAGGTTCTGCAATTCATCAGATGTCCATATGAAATATTTGCCTTCGAAACCTTCGCTATCAGCATCCTGAGCCGAATAAAAGCCACCATTCTTGTCGGCCATCTCTCTTATTACATAATCCAAGGTTTCTGTTGCAATTATTTTATATTCATTTTTTCCTGTAACCTGATAAGCATGTATGTATAAATTACTTATCAGAGCATTGTCATATAGCATTTTCTCGAAATGTGGTATGAGCCACGACTTGTCTGTGGAATACCTATGGAATCCTCCACCAATCTGATCATATATACCCCCTTTGGCCATATGGTCAAGCGTGACATTTACCATGTGAAGAGATTTAGTATGATTTGATTTATCAGAATCATAATGTCTCAATAGAAATTCTAAGACCATTGGTTGAGGAAATTTTGGATATGTACCAAAGCCCCCATTGCTTTCATCAAAATGTTCTTCAATTAATCCATAAGCCTTGGACGTTATATCAATATCCAAAGGATCTTGATTAAGTGATGATTCCATATGTTTCTTTAACATCGCACTGATTTGTTCTGCTGATTCATTTATGTCATGCCTTCTGTTCTCGTAAGCATCAGCAACTGCAGATAGAACTTTTGAAAAAGACGGCATTCCATGTTTGTCCTCCGGAGGGAAATACGTTCCGCCGTAGAATGGTTTACCTTCGGGTGTCAGAAATATAGAAAGTGGCCAGCCTCCTTGTCCTCTCATACTTTGAATAGCAGTCATGTATATGGAATCTATATCTGGTCTTTCTTCTCTATCCACTTTTATATTGATGAAATGGCGATTCATAAGCTCAGCTATTTGGGGATCTTCAAAGCTTTCTTCCTCCATAACATGACACCAATGACATGCAGAGTAGCCTATGCTTAGGAATATAGCTTTATCCTCTTCTTTTGCTCTGGACAATGATTCTTCACACCAGGGATACCAATCCACTGGGTTGTTTGCATGCTGAAGCAAGTATGGACTAGTTTGTCCTGTGAGGTGATTTGGCATTTGTGTTGATCTCCATGTGATAATACTACAAATTTAGGGATGCTGATTGCACACATTTTACTTGTGAACAGTGTGTGGAGTACAGCCAATTTTAACTTGACCCTATATCTCTTGTATTATACATGTCTTGTATTATACAATCGATCTTGAGTACAACAAAGGAGAAATATGATAGTTGTTGGCCTAGCTGGGGGAATAGGTTGTGGCAAGAGTGAAGTAGCAAAAATTATGTCAGAATTGGGTGCATTTGTTATTGATGCAGACAAGTATGGTCATCAAGTATATGCTCGTAATACCTTAGGTTGGACTGAAGTGGTAGCTGCATTTGGAGATGACATCTTGGATGAGAATGGTGAGGTAGATAGGCGTAAACTAGGGCCTAAGGTTTTTGGTAAACCAGAGGAAATGGAAAAGCTGAATAATATCGCCTGGCCAAAAATCAAACAAAGTGTAAAAGAGGAAATAGACAACCAAAGAGGCATTGGTACATCGGTTGTCGTGGTTGATGCTGCTATACTAATAGAAGCTGGGTGGACAGACCTATCAGATCAAGTTTGGGTAACCACTGCTCCTGAGGATCAAGTAGTTAAGAGAGTACAGGCTAGGAATAACATTACCGAAGAGCAGGTACGAGTTCGCATAGCCTCCCAGATGGGAAATGATGAAAGAATTACCTATGCTGATGTAGTGGTTGTCAACGATCAGGGCATGGATGCATTAGATGAACACGTCAAGGCACTTTGGACTGAGCATCTTGGAAGTTAATAAATAGTTTACAGAGAGTGTGACACAATTATATGTACAAGTCGTATCAGGTAGAAGAGTATTTCATAGAGGAAGAGCCATTTTACATACCTTTGGCGGACGAGATTGAGTTATTTGAGGCGGCATATAAACAGAAAATGCCAGTGCTTTTAAAAGGGCCTACGGGTTGTGGCAAAACGCGTTTTGTAGAACATATGGCTTTTAGATTGGGTATGCCCCTAGCTAAAAGTAAGAGTGACGAAGGTGCACCTAAGGGAGTACCCTTGATGACCGTAGCATGTCACGAAGACTTGACGGCAAGTGACTTAGTTGGTAGGTACCTTCTAGAGGGTGACACTACAGTTTGGCTTGATGGGCCGCTGGCTAGAGCAGTTAAAGCTGGGGCTATATGCTACTTGGATGAGGTTGTAGAAGCTAGAAAAGATACCACTGTTCTTATACACCCATTGACTGACCATAGACGTGAACTTCCAATAGAAAAGAGGGGTGAAGTACTAAAGGCAGGAGATGGATTCCAATTAGTAATATCTTACAATCCTGGATATCAAAATGCCCTCAAAGACCTGAAGCATAGTACAAGGCAACGTTTTGTTGCCCTAGAGTTCACTTATCCGACTGTGGAAATTGAGACACGGATTATAGCACATGAGGCTGGAGTTGCTGAAGAAATGGCAGAGACTCTCGCGAGGCTAGGTGAAAAAGTGAGAAATCTCAAGGAACATGGTCTGCAAGAAGGAGCTAGCACGAGACTTCTGATATATGCGGGCAGATTGATTGCTAGTGGGATAGCTCCTAGAAGAGCATGTCAGGTTGCTGTTAGTGCGGCGCTTACGGACGATCAACAAGTGCTAAAAAGTGTAGATGAAGTGGTTTTCTCTATATTCGAATAATTGAATAAACTGTAATGTAGATTGAAAAATCCTAGAACCTGAGTGTGGTTAATTTGGCCTTTACTATAGAGTTTGTAAAATCTGCTTTGGCTAAAGTAGACCTACCAAGATCAGTCGATGAGGACGGACTTGTACAGGCTGCGGTAGCGATACTCCTGTACCCTAAAAATGAAGGTTTGTCTGTGATACTCAATAAAAGGACAGACCGCGTGGAACACCATAAAGGAGAAATATCGTTTCCAGGCGGAGGAAGAGACCCTGAAGATAGCAGTATATTGCAAACAGCACTTAGGGAGACGCACGAGGAAATGGGAGTGGACCCCAGTGATATAGAAGTTGTCGTTCAACTAGACCAAGTGTCTACTAGATCTGGGTTCTCAATAACCCCATTCGTTGCATTCATACCTTCTGATTATGACTTCAAAGTTAGTGAGATTGAAATAGCCGAAGTTTTGGAAATACCAATAGAAACCCTAATGGATACCGATAATCGCATAGAAGATGAACGGTTATGGAGCAATAATACTGTAGAGAAGCAATACTCTTATGTTTACGGCGAGCATATCATATGGGGTGCTACGGCCCGCATATTGACACAATTCTTGGGATTGTTGGGTAGAGTAACTTAAGGGGGAGTATGAGTTATCCGTCTTACGAAGAAGAATTCCGCACATTTCCATCTGAACTTGTTGATTCTTTCAACATATCGAAAGATTTTGCTCAAACTAACCTTAACGAAAAGGAATTTGAAGAATGGGTTAACATTGGGCTAGGCATTGCTAAGAGAGCTGGAAGATCATGGGAAGCAGCTAGGGATTACTTCAAAATCACCCCTTCTGTTTTGAGAATACTTCCACAGAACTATTTTATTCAATGGGCACAATTAGGAAGTGAAATAGCAATGGAATCGCCTATTGTGGCTAGTGCCTACTTTAAAGTGGGACCAGATGCTGTTAAGTCAATTAAGCATTGGGACGTTGCAGAATGGGCTCAAATAGGTAAGAAGCTTCAAGGTAGTAACAGAAGATCTGCAATACTAGCAACCAGATTTTTTGAAGTTAGCGGAGATCTTTTGGCAGTGTTGTCTTTCAGTGAATTTAGACATTTGATGTCGTTAGTTGATGATATGGCCCAGGGGTCTATTGACGAAGCTATTGAATTCCTGACACAGTCTCGGTCTGTGCTTCCGTATCTGCGAGATGATACTAGGGCGTGTTTGGCGTTAATATCTACGCTTGTGAAAACTGACTCGAGTCAGGTAACAGGTAGCTTAGAGATGGTTGGACGTGTTCTTCATAGGATAGCTAGGGTAGAGAGAGCTAGATTTTTGTCCTTGGCTGGACGAGTTGTTGAACAAGGGATAGATATTAATGCGTCATACTTCATAGGCTCTGGAGCTCAAGCACTTAGTCAAATAGACGACTACTTACATTCACAGGTTATAACTTATGGTGAAAGTTTATCTCGTGTAAATCCACAAATGACAAGTGACTTTTTTCAAGGGGTTCCACAAGCATTGAAGAAGATTAGTATAGATCAACTTGACTCTTGGTATAACGAAGGTGTTGGTATGCTTGAAGATAACGAGGGTGCTGCATCGGCTTTTTTCAGGGGTGAGTCTGCACATTCTGAGAAGATACTTGAAAGATTGTCAGTTGGAGTTGAACTCAGCAGAGTTAAAGAGATTATGCGTATGTACTGTAGGGCTTTGACAGCTATAAACATTGAAATAACACAGCCACCTGAGGGGAATAGACAGGCCAAGGGTTGGGTGTCACTTGAAAATGATATAGCTGAAGATGCTTTAGTGTTTCTACCGACAATCTCTGACAAATTTGATAATAAAGAATCAAACTTTGACTGGTACAAAGTAATGGCTACTCACCAAATTGCCCATTTAGAATTTAGGAGTTTCCTATTTTCATTGAGCGAGCCATCTCAACTATATGTAAATCAAAGAGATGAACTTGTGCGACAGTATGGTGAATTGATAAACAGTAATCATGGAGACGAAGATGGAGAAGAAAGCCATGTACCGGATATACAGATATTCTTTTCATTCTTTGAAGATACACAGTTAATAAGAGATATATTTACTTCCGCTGAAGATTTGCGTTTGGATCGTAGGGTAATCTTAGAATATCCTGGGATTAGGCACTCATATGGGATAGTACAGAAGCAAGCTTTACTTGACCGACCTTTAATAGAAGAATTGCCTGCACAAGAGGCTATGGTAGAACTGTTAATAAGATTTACTCTTCAGTATGGAGAAGAATTGATGGTGCCAGAGTCTTATGTCGATGTGGCATCGGCTCTGTGGGCTATAGTGAGACCACTTACATCACGAAGAGCAACCGTGGAAGATACAGCAGAAGCAACCATATTGGCTTATAAGCTGATATCTCATGTTAGGAATCAAGAAATGGAGTCTGATGAGTGGGAGGATTGGGGACTGGAGCACCTTCAACAGGATACAGGATATGATAATGATGACCAAGGTGAAGAGGAAAAGGAGGATTTTCAGAGCATGGTTGAACAAGTCCTTCAATCTATGCCTGATGGAGATCAAATGGAAGGTGACGAACGACCCTATAGCTCTCCTCCACAAGTTGATTATAGATCAGAATTCAAACCAGAGATGATACAACTCCTTTCATTGCTAAGGGAATCGAAACGGCAACGTGGAACTTCAGGAGACCAGATGTCGAATGAACAAATGGAAGAGTTGTTGACAAATGCTGAAAATATGTCCATGAGTGTGGCTGAAGGTGATGTGGATAGAACTGGAGTGTTTGTCACAGATGCAGTAGAGGAAATAGGTGGTAAAGGTTCACCGGAAGGTGCAGTAAAACCTGTTTCATATCCATACGATCCGGTCTTTGATCAAGAAGACCAAGGTGGACCACTGGAACTCAAAGACGCCAAATCATTTTTATATGATGAATGGGATTATCGTATGAACGATTATAGGCTTAGGTGGTGTCTGTTAAGAGAGAAAGAGATGGGTGAAGGAGACACTGGTTTCTATGGTGCTACATTAGAGAATTACTCTAATTTAGCCAATCAGATTAGGCGTCAATTTGAACTGATGGCCCCGCAGGGCTTTAGGAAAACAAAGCGTCAACAAGATGGAGATGAACTTGATTTGGATGCAATTATTGAAGCGGTGATAGACAGAAAATCTGGATTGACTCCATCGGAGAAGGTTTATAATTTGCGGAATAAGGTTCAAAGAGATGTAGCAGTAGCTTTTCTGATTGATATGAGTGCTTCGACAGCAGAGGCCATAGACGAAACTAGAAGACTCGCTGACGAATGGGATGCGCCTGATGACCCACTAGAATATATGTTTTGGCTTCGTAGCCGCAGAGGTGAGGGGGTTAGACGAAGCTACAAAAGAATAGTAGATCTGGAGAAAGAAAGTCTAGTACTTTTGATTCATGCGATAGAAACCATTGGAGATGCTTACGGGATATACGGGTTTTCTGGTTATGGCCGTGAGAATGTAGACTTTTACGTTATTAAGGACCTGAACGAGATGCTATCTGACAAAGTGAAACGAAGATTGGATAAGGTGGCCCCATTACAAGCGACTAGAATGGGACCAGCTATACGTCACGCCATATCTAAGTTAGAAAAGCAAGATGCACGAACAAAATTCTTCTTCCTTGTTAGTGATGGGAGGCCACAGGATAGGGGTTATAGCAGAGAAGGAGTTGAAAAAGAATATGCAATACATGACACGAAAGTTGCCTTGATGGAGGCTAGGCGTAAAGGCATAACTCCATTTTGTCTGACAGTAGATAAGGATGGGCATGACTACCTGAGGGAAATGTGCCAAGATATGAATTATGAGGTTCTTGCGGATATACATAACTTGCCACAGAGGTTACCTCAGCTATATCGCAACCTAACTGTATGACCACAGATGTGGGTGTTGGTTTGTCGGGATTATCTAAAAATGTATTGTGTAATAGATAACTACTCGTAAGAAATAGAATTGACAGTATCAATCAGCGAATATATATTAGTTAAGCGGGTTATATCGAGTTTAGAAATTTGGTCTGGAGATTATCTGAAGTTTAGAAAAATCAATATAAGGAGTGGAAATATGGCTTATGTACCGAGTTCTGGAGTCATTAAGTACGAGAAGAAAGACAGAGTGGCTTGGGTTACATTAAATCGCCCTGAGGCGATGAATGCTCTAAATACTGAGATTAGGGTCGCAATAACTGAAGCTATGGGAGAAGTCGAACGAGATAATGATGTTTTGGTTGCGGTGTTGATAGGAGAGGGTGGTAGAGCGTTTTGTGCAGGTAATGATTTGAAAGAGCAAACACAGTTGGATACTGCGGTAGGTGGGGCTGGATCTCGCAATACACCTTCTGGTAGTCAGTCAGTTTATGAATGTCTTAAACCCACAATAGCAGCGATAGATGGATATGCTCTTGCTGGTGGCATGCAACTTGCTAATAGATGTGATATTCGCATTGCCACAGAGAAATCACGTTTTGGTATGCCTGAACCGTTAAGGAGCCTAACTCCAATAAACCTTGTTGACACTATGGAGATGGGGTTCGTTCCAATGGGTGAAGCTATGTGGATAATTCTAACTGGGGCTCACATGACGTCGACGAGGGCTTATGACATTGGTTTAGTTCAGGCTTTGGTTCCTGATAGAGATGCACTTATAGAAGAGGCTAATAGAGTTGCTGGGTTGCTTAAGCTATGTGCGCCGCTAGCACTTCGTGCACTTAAGAATGGTGTTAGATTGAAGCATAACCCACCTACTCCGCCAGCTGGAGTGCTTTTGCTAGACCACCTGAAAGAATTGAATGCTCCTCTCCAAGCTGCAGTAGCTACCAGTGAGGATAGGATGGAAGGCCCTAAGGCTTTTGCTGAGAAGAGAGAGCCAAATTGGAAAGGCCGTTAAAAGGCTGATTTAACATTTCCTAGACTAGGATTGGGACTGTGTATCTCACTTTCCATCCCCCCAATCCTAGTTTTCGCCGTAAGCCAATCTGGTATGTGACTAGGAAACTCAAGTTTCTACACACAGAGACTAGTTACAATTGATTCCATAATTCTAACAGTGTGTCCATTGTGGCTCGTTGCTTTATGTTTTGTCTTTGAGTTGTATATACCTTAGATATACTTATAGTTTTTGACGGTAAGGAGATACCGATGTGTACTGTTCCTGGTCTGTTTCTCTCCACGTAATCGACTCCAGCTACCCCAGTGATTCCTATACCTATATCTGTGCCCATATACTCTTTTATAGCTATTGCCATGCTTTCAGCAACTTCAGTACTGATTACACCATATTTTTCTATTACCTCTTGGCTTACTCCAAGTAAAGTTTTGATAGAATTGTTGTAGGAGACATAACCTCCTTTAAAGTAACCTGAACTTCCGGATACCTGTGTTATCGTATGGGCTAGGAAACCTCCAGTACACGATTCCATTGTAGCTAACGTGAGCCCCAATGCTGTTAAGTGCAATCCAATCTGTTCTTCAAGATCTTGGTCGTCTTCTCCCCAAATATAGCCGCCAAGAATAGATTTGATTTCTTTTTCTACTGGTCTGATTAATTCACTGGCCTTTTCGTAGTCCTTACCATTTGCCCTTATCCTAAGGTGCACACCTTGTGCTTGTGCATACATGCCTAAGTTAACTGTGTGTAAGTGGAATAAGTGGGCTACTTTTTCATTTAAGAGTCCTTCGCCTGCACCGAACGTCTTAAGTGTTTTGGTGACGGTTACTTGTCCTCTTTTAAGGCTAAGTAGGTTTCCTACTACTTCTTTTTCCCAAATGCTTCGCATTTCTGAAGGTGGCCCTGGCATAGCAACAATAATCTTGTTGTTCTTGGTTACCCACCAGCCTGGTGCAGTCCCGTTGATATTTGGTATAGACTTTGAAGAATTGATCAATGTAGCTTGCTTGAGATTACCATCTGGCATCGGGATATTACGCTGTATGAACCTTTGTTTAAGCACTTCCAGTGATTTTGGATCTACATAGGGTTTCTCATCCAATAATGAAGCGATGGATTCTCTTGTAAGATCGTCTTCAGTCGGACCCAGTCCTCCGGTAGTGAAAATTATATCTGCAACGCTAGAAGCGTTCTGTAGGGTTTTACTAAGAGCCTCAATGTTGTCGCCAACTTGTGATATGCCGATTAATTCTATACCAAGAGATGGGAGCTTTGAAGCAATGTATGGAGCGTTAGTGTCGACTAACTCTCCCATGATTAGTTCTGTTCCTATGGACAATATATAGGCTTTCATATTGTTTCTGCTATATTATGCGTTATGGTTACATAACTAACTGCGTATATACGAAGATATATGTTCAACCTACTTCGTATATACCTTACTCATAAAATTAGTCATAAGTGATGCAATTGGCATAAATGTTGATTATTTATCTAATCTTTTCGATATATCTTTGAACCGTTCAACCCAATCAGAGGAAATGCGAAATACATCAGGTTTGCTGTCAGCTTTTGTAGTAAACCCATAATAAGAGATTCCGTCCTCAGCTTTAGATCCGATGTTTATTAATGTCTCAACCTTCACCGTAATATCGTTTGACGTTAGATCCCTCGTCTTTATAAGCAAAGTGAGTGAAGGAGTATCTAAGCCATATTTAGCTAAATCACTGGATGCGAATTCTACAATCTCTTGAAGTTTGGGTTTAGTCATCGAAGCTAGTATTTCACCAATATCTTCATTCGTGATAGTAATATCCTGGGAACCAGTCGGCACCCAACCATCAGCCGATTTAGCGACACCAAATTCTATAGCGGAAGATTTTACAAGAATTTCATTAATTACTGATGGGTATATATTGTAGTACCAATGTGGATATGGGGGTTCAGTTATAAGCCTAGAGAATATATCTCCCCAGCCGGAGTATATAGTGAATACCTGTGGATAACCGTATACTTGTGCATATTGGTTAGTTAGATCGGGTGTCTTATCTCCTAGCAATATACGAACATTTCTGGCTTGAGTAAGTTCTATTTCCACAGAGGATGAAGGACTAGCTAAACCATAAGGTTCTAGATCTGTAGGTTCTTTGTCTACTAGTGTTCTATGCACTTTAGGGCCAGATAGCAGTAGGGTTATTCCCCCCCACTTATCTATACCTACGGGCAATGTCTCAGGATCCTCGAATTTCCATCGGTAATCGTTATCTAAGTAGAATACTGCTCTGTCATTATACCTAGTAATAGATATCTTCCTGATATCCTGTTGGTCTACGTTGTAGAACCAAGGAGTTTTTTCTTCTGCTTCATTTCCTGTACCGCTTTGTACTAGTAATACATACCCAGATACAAGAGCTAAAACAACCAAAAGTATAATGGAAGTCCTGAAGTTCATGGTTTTCTAACGCCTATTCCACCAAGCTATACCGGCTAGCAATATTATTCCCAGTGGCAGCAGGAACCAACTTGAGTACCGTATAAAGTCAAATTCTTTTTGAGTCAATATGAGTTGCCTAAATGCAACAGGTTTTGATCGTATAGATATCAAATCATATCTCTCAGCTAGCCAATCTACAGAGTTTATGAAGAAATCCCCGTTACTAAAGGCGTAGTAGAATTTATTGGATGCGAAATCTGAGTCTCCAAATATTACTATGGAAGTGGTTTTCGCGTCTGGATCTACCACTGTGTCAGAACCGACGGGTGCTTTGGCCTCAACTGCCATTGCCATAACATGCGGTCCTTTAACAGAATCGACTGCATAGCAGTCATTTTGATCTTTGAAACTAGTATAACAACTGAAAGGTGAACTGAAAGCCAATGGAGTCAGCGTTATGTTTTTTTCGTCTGGATTTAGAGGCAGACCTTCTGGTGCTCGCTTAATTACATCTTGTATTGCTATTGCTTCGGTGAAGAATGTGTTATCTAGAACTTTAGTTATTCTATTATCAAGGTTGTATTGATCTCTTTGAATTATAGGGCTTCTTGGATCTCCAGTAGAAGAGCTTGCTAGGTCAATTATTGATCCGGCAGCTACTTTTACGCCCCATTTGCTTAGAGTCTTGTTTATATCTACCCTGTTAGGACCGTCTATCAATAGTAGTAGTCTACCACCGTCTAGTAGGTACTTTTCGATTATATCTCGCTCGTGATTTAAGAAGCCCCCCGTGGGTCCAGCAATAATTAATACTGATGCCGGCACTTGCCCACAAGGAGTATTGTCTCCCTCAGTTGGTATGAATTCTATTTGTTTCAAATTCACTGTGCAGATTCGATAGTTTTCCCCCAGTAAACCTCTTCGCGCAAATCCATAACCATCACTACCGTCGTTCGCATCATTCACCTCTCTTTCACCATGGCCAGTTGTGAAATATATAGCTTTTTGCTTTAATCCAGTAGTGATAAGTAGTGAGCTAACCAGATGTTGTTCAGATACTTCAAATTGCTGATCAAACAGGTAAGGTGTGAATAGATGTGGTTTGTTTTTTGAATCTGGTATTTTAAAGACAAGAGTGGGGTATTCCTGTATTCCATCTCGTCTGGCTTGGGAAGGTTTAAGATCTGGATCTACAAACTCGTAAGTGAAGAGACTGCTTGTTCTATTGAATTCGTGGAAAAAATCGTCAACAGCCCTCTTGGCTAGTTCTTGGCGAGAATCGTTAGGGTCGAAGTATCCAGTGACACGAATAGGTTGGTCGATTTTCTTGAGTATCTCTTTAGTCTGTGGAGCGAGTGTGAATTGTTTAGCTGATGTCATATCCAATCGAAGAGAATTTTCAAAAGATATATATCCTAGTAGTAACAATATTATTGTAAATGCAGTTATCATTACAATAGTATTAGTAGTGTATTGACCACTGCGTGCCGTAACTGCTTCTCTCACTTCTGTAAATCTTGTTACAAATGCTATAAGTATCATTACAAGAGCCACGGCCATTAGAATCATAGACTGGGATCTGAGTTCCATGACGGTGATGTATATAGCAAACGATGCCAGAAGTATTACTATTCCAGAAAGAGAGAGAGTTAGGCTATTGTTGCTCAGCCAAGTTCTAACTTTATTCTGACTTTGTATGAATCGCCTATCTCTATTATTTTCTTGTTGGATGTTGTTGGGATCCATACTATCTCCATCTCCTAGACTCCAAAGACCTTATAGCGAGGAACAAGAGGAATGCTGTGAATATCAGGTAGTACACAACGTCGTGAGTATCTATAACGCCACGCGAGAAATCTTCGAAGTGATTTATAATTGATACTTGATCTACCACTGTTATAAATATTCCACCTACGTAATTGGAAGCTAGATTTATTACTGAGAGGATTATTAGTATTCCCATAGCTAGCGATGCTCCAACAATTTGGTTTGGTGATAATGATGATGCGAACAATCCTACAGCTAGCGTCGCCATGCCAAAAAGTATTAGCCCTATGTACCCTGTAATTATTGGACCAATATCTGGAGATCCAAATAGAATCAGTAGGAAGACTAGATATAGTGTTGGTAAGAGTGTGGAAATCAGTGTAACTAGAGATGCCAGAAATTTCCCTATGATTATCTCGTATTCTTTTAGGGGAGCAGTCATAAGAAGTTCTAATGTGCCCAGTTTTTGTTCTTCCGCCAGTAATCTCATAGTTATGAGTGGAGACAGTAGAGCAAATATTAAAGTGCTGGGCATTAGGAATCCTCGTATAGTAGCTTCAGGTAGCACTCCACTAATGCTGGTAACAAAATAATATGAAGCTAGTCCGGAATAGACAGCGATTATGATGTATGCCATCGGAGAAGTAAAATAAGTTTTTATCTCTCTCCAGGCTATGGCAATGGTATTTTTCATTGTTTCTCAGCCTCTGTAGTTGTTAAGCTGAGGAAAATTTCCTCTAAACTCATATTTATAGGTTGTAATCTTAATAACCCCCAGCCTTTTTGTGCAATTAATCCAGATATAATTTCTCGTAGGTCTTCTACTCCGTTAGACTGCACGTTATAGCTTGCTATATCCTCTTTTTCCGTAGAACGAGTTACTTCGCTCACGCCAGGTATATTTCTCAGAGCTGTCATAATATCGGATACTGGTCCTCTTATGTCGATTTCTATACTTTCAGTGCCTCTAAGTCGACTAGCCAGATTATCTGGTCGGTCCACTGCGACAACTTGCCCTTCGTGAATTATTATTACCCTTTCACAGACCGCACTAACTTCTGGCAATATGTGGCTGCTTAGTACTACAGTGTGATCACCGCCTAGGCTCTTGATAAGATTGCGAGTCTCGACAACTTGTATAGGATCTATTCCAATAGTAGGTTCATCTAGTATAAGAACTTGAGGTTCATGTAGTATTGCTTGGGAAATCCCAACTCTTTGGCGGAATCCTTTTGATAATTTGCCTATTATTGAAGATTTATATTCACCTAGCCTACATATAGATATAACATCGTCGATTCGCGACCTGCGTCTTTTACTATCCATACCTCGGATCTTGCCCATGAAATCTAAATAATCTTCAACTGTCATATCTAAATACAGTGGAACAGATTCTGGGAGGTATCCGATCTGTTGTCTGGCAGCTAGTGAATCTGAGACAATGTCGAATCCAGCGATTCTTGCTGAACCTGATGTCGGTGGCATAAAACCTGTTAAGATGCGCATTGTAGTAGTCTTTCCTGCTGCATTTGGCCCTAGGAATCCGAGTATTTCACCCTTCATAACATTGAAGCTTATGTTTTCTATAGCGGGGAAATCGCCGTAATATTTTGTGAGATTATCTACTTCAATAGTTATATCTTGGTTTGATTCTGCCATATAATTAATCTGCCTTACGTTTTAAATACGTTACTCAACTAACATGCATAATGTGCGTGAGCTTACTTCCTTCTTACTTTATGATAAGGGATTATAGCACAGCAAAGACTAGCTTCAAGTACTAATAGAGCAATTTGACATCAAATTATATATGTGCCATATACATTGATAGTACAATTAATGGTATCTCTCAACCGGAAGGATAAGATAGCCATTATAGTGTCATGGGATATGGCTTGACATCTCTTTGTAGTTTCATTACAATTACTCTCTATTTATGTCCGCAGAATACTTCTTCAATGCTATGTCTTATTTTGTTTTTCCATTCATTGCCGTGTCGCGGCCAATAAATCTATTCCTAATTAGGTAAGGAGCGTGAACTAGTATGGACTCCTTGGCAACATTAATGTCCAAGCCAAAGTCTGGTGAGGGCAATCAAAAAAGTTATGCAAGTATACCGGAGGTACTGGATGTACCGAATCTCATACAAACCCAGATAAATTCATTCGAGTGGTTTAAGAGTGAAGGACTTGGGATGCTGTTCAATGAAGTTAGTCCTATTCAGGATTTTGACGGAGGTAGGTTTGAACTGACTTTAGTCGATCACAAATTTCAAGCCCCTAAATATTCTGAAGAGGAATGTAGGGGCAAGGAAATTACATATTCGGCTCCATTGTATGTAACTGCTAGGCTGCTTATCAGGGAAACCGGAGAGATAAAAGAGCAGCGTTTGTTTATGGGAGATGTTCCGATGATGACGGCTGAAGGTACATTCGTCATAAATGGTGCAGAACGGGTTGTGGTTAGTCAATTAGTCAGATCACCCGGGGCTTATTTTACTACTGAACACGATGCATCAAGCGACAGGGACTTATGTTTTGTGAAATTAATCCCGTATAGAGGTGCTTGGCTAGAATTCGAAACTAGTTCAAGGGATGTGTTGTCAGTAAAAGTTGACAGAAGAAGAAGGGCTCCGGTTATTACTCTTCTTAGGGCGCTTGGCTTAGCAACTGAAGAGGAATTAAAGACTATATTTAAGGACGTAGATACAGACTCTAATCACCAATATATGACAGCTACTATAGACAAGGATGTTCAAGGTCAGACTGAAGAAGAGGCATTGATAGAATTTTATAGGCGGTTAAGGCCAGGTGAACCACCTAATGCAGAAAATGCAAAGAATCTAATGCACAACTTGTTCTTTAATCCTAGAAGGTATGATTTAGGAAATGTTGGTAGGTATAAATTAAATAAAAGGTTAGGCCTTTCACTAGATTCTAGTGAAAGGACATTGACAAAGGATGATTTTCTTTCTGTTATCAGGACGATGATAATGGTCAACAACGGTCAAATAAATGTCGATGACATAGATCATCTCGGGAATAGGCGCATAAGAGCAGTAGGTGAATTATTACAAAACCAACTTCGCATCGGATTTCTCCGCATGGAACGAGTTGTTAGAGAAAGAATGACGACTCAAGCCGAACCAGAATCTGCAACTCCTGCAAGTATAATGAACGTGAGGCCCGTAGTAGCGGCAGTAAGGGAATTCTTCGGGGGTTCGCAATTATCCCAATTTATGGACCAAACCAATCCACTAGCAGAGTTGACTCATAAAAGGAGATTATCTGCTCTGGGACCTGGCGGTTTATCTAGAGAGAGAGCTGGTTTCGACGTACGTGACGTCCATCACTCACATTATGGAAGGATTTGCCCTATAGAGACTCCGGAAGGTCCAAATATTGGCCTGTTGGGATCCTTGGCTACATACGCAAGGACGAATCAATATGGCTTTATAGAGACTCCGTATCGTAAAGTCATAAGAGAATTACCTAACACCTATCATGATCTTAAGGGCCGCATTGTAACGGAGAGAATTGTTGATGATAATGGTAAAGTTATAGTTAGGGCCGGTAAGGTTCTAACCACTAATATGGTAAAGAATATAGAAGCCTTGTCTAAAAGAAGCATAAAAATAAAATCCTTTGCATCTACGGATCCGGAGGATATAGTCTACTTGGCTGCCGATGATGAAGAAAATGAATCTATATGTCAAGCGAATTCACTGCTAGATGACAAGAATCAATTTGTTCCAGATAGAGTAGAGATTCGCAGAGGCGAAACGTTTGCCTTAGAATCACCTGAGAATGTTAACTACATGGATATATCTCCTATACAGATTGTTAGTGTCTCGGCGGCACTAATACCATTTTTGGAGCATGACGATGCTAACAGAGCTTTAATGGGCTCAAATATGCAACGTCAGGCTGTGCCCCTTCTAGTTCCTGAAGCTCCCCTGGTTGGGACTGGGATGGAACGAAGAGTAGCGACTGATAGTGGACAGGTAATGGTCTCATCTGCCGCTGGGGTAGTCGTTGAAGCATCTGCAGATCGAGTCGTCGTTCTAAGTGATGACGGGGAAACTAAGGACTATAAATTAACTAAATTCCTTAGAAGTAATCAAGGAACTTGTATGAGTCAGAGGCCAATCGTTAATAAAGGAGACCTTGTAACTCAAGGTCAGCCCATTGTAGACAGCTCATCAACCGATAATGGTGAGCTTGCGCTGGGTCAGAATGTATTGGTCGCGTTCATGAGTTGGGAAGGATACAATTTCGAGGATGCCATTATCCTCAGTGAAGATTTACTTAGGAATGATAAATTCACATCTATTCATATAGAAAAATTCGAAGTTGATGCCAGAGATACTAAATTGGGTCCGGAAGAAATCACTAAAGATATATCCAATGTTGGTGATGATGGGTTGAGGAACCTAGATGAAGAGGGTGTGATATATGTGGGCGCCGAGGTGAAGCCAGGAGATATATTAGTTGGTAAGATAACTCCAAAAGGTGAAACAGAACTTACTGCTGAGGAGAAATTGCTCCGTGCCATCTTTGGTGAGAAAGCAAGAGACGTGAAGGATACTTCCCTTAGAGTTCCCCATGGGGAGAGAGGCAAAGTTATCGATGTTAAAGTTCTTTCTAGAGAGAACAAAGATGAACTTCCACCCGGGGTGAATACTCTAGTGAGGGTATGGGTAGCACAAACTAGGAAAATATCAGAAGGCGATAAAATGGCAGGAAGGCATGGAAATAAAGGAGTTATATCCCGTATATTGCCTGCTGCTGACATGCCGTATCTGTTGGACGGTACACCAGTAGATATCATCTTAAATCCTATAGGAGTCCCATCTAGGATGAATTTAGGGCAGATTCTTGAGACACATATGGGGAGAGCTGCACAGGCAACTGGAGTTAGGGTGGTAACACCGGTATTTGATGGTGCAAATGATGCGTCCGTAGAAGATGCTCTAGCAAGAGCGTGGATAATGGATAAATCAAACGCTATAGTTAAAAAATTTGATGGCACTACATCTGTAGATATAAATGTATTGAAACAATGGTTGAATGACAAGGGTTTGGATTTTGATAGGATGTTTGGGGATGACTGTCCTGGTGACGTTACCAATGCATCTCTTAGGATTTGGTTTAATGATGAAGTAGGAACAGACGCTTCGGACATGTCATATGAAGAAATGTTTGCTGAGGCTACCCGCTTGGAGCAAGAGAAGGGTATGGCATCTCCTATACTGGGTAAGAGCGTGCTCTACGATGGGAAGACTGGTGAGCGTTATGCTCAGCCTGTTACTGTAGGCAATGTTTATATGATGAAGTTAATTCACTTGGTTGAAGACAAGATACACGCAAGGTCTACTGGACCATATTCGCTTATAACGCAGCAACCCCTCGGAGGTAAGGCTCAATTTGGTGGTCAGAGGTTTGGTGAAATGGAGGTATGGGCACTAGAATCATATAGTGCTGCATACAATCTTCAAGAAATGCTTACTGTAAAATCTGACGACGTTGTAGGAAGAGTCAAAACTTATGAAGCAATTATCAAGGGTGAAGACGTGGTACAGCCTGGAGTACCTGAGTCATTCCATGTTCTGATTAAAGAATTGCAGAGCCTTGGACTCTCAGTAGAGTTGTTGGGAGAGGAGAATCAGCCCAGTTTGGAAGGAGCACCTCTGGATTCAATCGATGAGGCAGACGATGCAGATGATTTATTCTCTAAGGAGATTCAGGAAATTCTTGAACCTTCTACGATGACGAATGAGGTAGTAGAAAAATCTAGTGTGTTGGAAGATCCAGATAATACAGTAGAGTTGTTGGGAGAGGAGAATCAGCCCAGTTTGGAAGGAGCACCTCTGGATTCAATCGATGAGGCAGACGATGCAGATGATTTATTCTCTAAGGAGATTCAGGAAATTCTTGAACCTTCTACGATGACGAATGAGGTAGTAGAAAAAGCTAGTGTGCTGGAAGATCCAGATAATACAGATGACCCGAGTGATTTAGATGTGACCGATTACCCAATTGAAGGGGAGGAACTAGAAAATGACACAAACTCAGGACTTTAATGCAATAAGAATTTCCTTGGCTTCTCCAGAACAAATTATGAATTGGTCATATGGGGAAGTTACTAAACCAGAAACTATAAATTATCGCACTCTTAGACCGGAGAAAGACGGACTTTTTTGTGAGCGTATTTTTGGTCCAACTAAGGACTGGGAGTGTTTCTGTGGTAAATACAAGAAAATTAGATACAAGGGAGTAATATGTGATAGGTGTGGAGTAGAGGTGGCTAGAGCCAAAGTTAGGCGTGAACGTATGGGTCATATAGGCCTCGCTTCTCCAGTGGCACATGTTTGGTTCTCTAAAGGGGTTCCTAGTAGATTGGGTTTGATACTAGATATAACTCCTCGTAATCTAGAGAGAGTCTTATATTTTGCGAAATACATAATTATAGACGTAGACGAAGAGAAAAAATTGAATATGATTTCTTCGCTTAAGAGATTGTTGATTTCAGCCAAAGAAAAAAATGATTCCACTGATAGTTCAAACCCTGAATCTAACAACCCAGTGTTGCAAAATCAGAATGCAGAAATGAATGAGGCCGAAGAAACGTCTGCTGATAAACAAAATGAGCTTACTAAATCAGCTGTTGAAGCTGACCAGACTAAAGCAAATAATGAGACCGATATCGGTATAGATATCGATACAAATGATATAGAGTTAAGAATAGAGGAGTTAGAGTCGATTAGTCCATTTCAATTACTCACCGAAACCCAATATAGAGGAATGAGAAATAAATTTGAAGACATTTTCAGGGCCTCTATGGGAGCTGAAGGCATATTAGAAATATTAAAAGGGATAGACCTGGAAGCTTTAAGGAATAGTCTTCATGATGAAATTGAAGTTACATCTGGACAGCGTAGGAAAAAGGCTATAAAAAGGCTTAGAGTTGTAGAGGCAATCACAAAAAGCTGCAATGAGCCAAATTGGATGGTTTTAACCACACTGCCTGTACTTCCTCCTGATTTGAGACCAATGGTTCAACTGGATGGAGGGAGATTTGCGACGAGTGATTTAAATGATCTTTACCGGCGTGTAATTAACAGGAATAACCGCCTGAAGAGACTAATGGAATTAGGGGCTCCTGAGATAATAATTAGGAATGAAAAGCGAATGCTTCAGGAAGCTGTAGATGCACTTATAGATAATGGTAGAGTTGGCAAAGCCATATCTGGTACTCACAATCAAAAGCTTAAGTCTCTAGCTGATTTACTTAGAGGAAAACAAGGTAGATTTAGGCAGAATCTACTTGGCAAGAGAGTAGATTACAGTGGTCGCTCTGTAATAGTGGTTGGCCCTGAGATGTCATTACATCAATGCGGATTACCAAAGAAAATGGCTCTGGAACTTTTTAAGCCTTTTGTAATGAACAGACTCATTCTTCAGGGCCATGTTAGTAACATAAAAAGTGCTAAGCGTATGGTTGAGAGGGTTCGCCCAGAGGTTTGGGACATCCTTGAGGAAGTTATAAAGAATAGGCCAGTTTTGCTAAACAGAGCCCCTACTCTACATAGACTTGGTATACAGGCCTTTCAACCAATATTGGTGGAAGGCAGTGCTATAAAGTTGCATCCTTTGGTATGTGCAGCCTTTAATGCTGACTTTGATGGCGACCAGATGGCGGTGCACGTGCCTTTGTCTAAAGAAGCAGTTCTTGAGGCCAAAAAATTAATGCTAAGCACCCAAAATATGTTATCCCCGAGCTCAGGAGAACCAATAGTTGCTCCTACTCTGGATATGGTGTTCGGATGTTACTACCTTACATCCTTATTAGAACCTGAAGAGGGAGATAGGGATTTACGTTTTGCTGATTTTAATGAAGCACGTTTGGCCTATGAGAATGGGTTAGTAGGCCTCAGATCCGCAGTAAATGTAAGAATCGGGTCTAATGACGAAGGAATAGAGTGGATTACAACGACTGTAGGTCGAATAATCTTTAACGAAGTTTTGCCTGAAGGTATAGAGTTTCGTAATCAGAGCATGGATAAAAACGCACTTAAAGAAATAGCTGCAGAATGTTATAGAAAATACGGTAACGAGCTTACTGCTAACGTATTAGACAGGATTAAGCGAATAGGCTTTCAGTATGCATCTAAATCAGGGACCACTATAGCAATAAATGATATCAAAGTTCCAGCTCAGAAACCTGCTCTTATTGCAGGAGCTACAGATAAAGTAGATTCTCTTGAGGAGCAATATCAACTTGGTCTGATTACAGAAGATGAGAGATACAATACGGCAGTTCGTATTTGGACAGATACGAGCGACCAGATGACTAAATTGATAGAAGAACAGCTTCCAACTTATGGTGGAGTGTATCTTATGGCAATATCTGGTGCAAAAGGTAATATCGCACAGATAAAACAAATGGCTGGTATGAGAGGGCTGATGACTAATCCTAGGGGTAGAATTATAGACCTTCCGATTAAGTCTAGCTTTAGAGAAGGGCTAAGCGTTTTGGAGTATTTTATATCGACCCATGGAGCCCGTAAGGGACTGGCAGATACTGCTCTACGTACAGCTGATAGTGGATATCTTACCCGTAGACTTATTGATGTTTCTCAGGAAGTAATAATATTGGAGCATGATTGTGGTACAACCATGGGTATAACTATACATGACGAATCTGATATACCACTCATGAGTTCTATGGTAGAAAGAACATTAGGGCGTATTTCCCTGAACCAAATAGTTGATCCATCAACTGGTGAAATATTGGTGAATCCTAATCAGCAGATAGATGAGGAAGGTGCCGTTGCTATTGTTGATGCAGGAATAAAAGAAGTGACTGTAAGATCTCCATTAAATTGCGAGGCACACAAAGGTATGTGTATTCTCTGTTATGGCAGGAACCCAGCTACTGGATTAATGGCTATATTAGGAGAGGCCGTTGGGGTAATGGCAGCTCAAAGCATTGGAGAACCAGGGACCCAGCTTACGATGAGAACTTTCCATACTGGAGGCGTAGCTGGAGTTGATATCACTAGTGGACTTCCAAGAGTAGAAGAGCTTTTTGAAGTTAGAAATCCAAAAGGCCAGGCGTATATATCTGAGATAGATGGACTTGTGGAAGTTATTGAAGATGGGGAAGAACGCAAGGTTGTTATAAGGAATACAAATCAATACACAGAAACCTATCAGGTGGTCAATGGATTAAACAAAGAGGTAGAGACAGGGCAATGGATAGAGTCAGGAATGGTATTGGCTAAGAAAGAGAATGTGTCTGATACGAGCATAGAACTGACTTCTAGCGGAGATGTGCTAATTTCAGGTGTGTCTGGTAGAGTCAATGTGGAGAATAATTTAGTATCGGTTTCTTGGCAAGAGAATGATGAACGGGAATATTTCATCCCATCGGCTGCTAGATTGATTTTGAAAACTGGAGAAATAATAAAAGCTGGAGATGCTATTACTGGTGGACCACGTAATCCTCAAGATATCCTTAGAATATTGGGTAAGGAAGCTGTACAACATTACCTGCAAGTGGAGGTTCAGAAGGTTTATCGCTCACAAGGTGTGAATATTAATGATAAGCATATTGAGGTTATTGTTCGCCAGATGCTTAGAAAAGTACGAGTGGATTCGTCTGGTGATACGGACATGCTGCCAGGTGAATTAGTAGAGAGAGCCGCCTATGAACGGATCAATGACAAAATTGTTTCTGGCGGCGGGGAGCCAGCAATGGCTGCGCCTGCACTTCTTGGAGTAACTAAAGCTTCGTTAAATACCGACAGTTTCTTAGCGGCTGCATCATTCCAAGAGACAGCCAGGGTGTTGACGGAAGCTAGTATAAGTGGCTCTATAGATACCCTGCAGGGTCTCAAAGAGAATGTCATAATAGGAAGACTTATACCAGCGAACTTGCAAAGTTCTCCAGAAGGCAGGGCAAGGCTAGGACTTGATGATCCAGATTATGAACAAGGTGGGATTATATCATCAAAGTTGACTTTAGAAGCCGATTCTATAACTGACTTTCTAGAAACTGCACCCATTGAAGTAAATAGTATTTTCTAAGTTGCAGATATTAAATAGCCTATAAGAACAATCGCCCCAACATTTGGGGCGATTGTGTTAAAGTGGGCGGTTAGCTCAGTTGGTTAGAGTGCTGCCTTGACATGGCAGAGGTCAGTGGTTCGAGTCCACTACCGCCCACCACTTAGATAGACTTTTGGATGGACTACTTCTAAATATTATAAGGTTAATATATTCATGAGCCTATTATTCGACCCGATTTACATTCGAGGTAAGAAAATAAAGAATCGTATCTTCGTGTCACCTATGTGCCAATATTCATCTGAAAAGGAAGACGGTAAGCCTACTGCATGGCATATGGTTCACTTGGGGAGTAGGGCAGTGGGAGGGGCAGGTTTAGTGATGGTTGAGGCTACTGCTGTTGTTCCAGAAGGAAGAATAACTCCTAAGGATCTAGGTATTTGGTCAGATGAACATATTGCATCATTTGCTCGTATAGCTAAGTTTATTTCTGAACAGGGAGCAACTCCTGGGATACAATTAGCACATGCTGGTAGGAAAGCTTCTCATGACGTACCTTGGGCTGGTAATAAGGTATTAAGCGATGGATATGGTGGGTGGGCAATATCTGGGCCGAGCCCGTTACCTTTCGATACTGAATGGCCTATACCTTACCAGCTAACCATAGAGGATATGAATTGTTTGGCAAAAGCTTTTGGAGATGCTGCGGGACGAGCAGTGCAGGCAGGTATAGAGGTTATTGAATTGCATTTTGCACATGGTTATCTTTTGTGTGAGTTTCTTTCCCCACTATCCAACCAAAGGTCAGATTTATACGGGGGCAGCTTTGAGAATCGAATTAGATTTCCTATACAAATAGTAGATGAGGTAAGAAGGGCAATGCCAGAAAACATGCCCTTATTCGTCAGACTTTCCTGTAGCGAATATATGGATCAAGGATGGGATATAGGGGATTCAGTGTTATTTGCGAAAGAACTAAAATTGCACGGAGTAGATTTAATAGATTGCTCTTCTGGCGGGAACTCACCTTATCAACAATTGCAAACGTACCCAGGATATCAGGTCCCTTTTGCTAAACAGATTAGGTCTGGGTCTGAAATATTAACTGGAGCAGTAGGCCTTATAACTGATCCTAAACAAGCTGAAGAGATATTGATATCTGGGCATGCGGATGTGATATTTTTGGGCAGGGAATTTCTTAGAACACCTTATTGGCCTTTATATGCGGAGAAGATCTTGGATTCCAAAAATGAGTTATGGAAAGACCAGTATGCTAGAGCTATTCCAAGGTAATAGTTATTAAGCTCTAAGATTAGTCATATAGTTATCTTGGATATGTGAATATATCATTTGCGTGTGTGCCATGCTATTATGAATAGTGAACATGCTACCAGCCAATATACACCTACTATAAGATCAATTATATCCCTGATGTATATTGCTCGAGATAACCATATGAGCCCGCATATCACGAACATTATCCATCCGTATAGTTCTAGTAGTTCTCTCAAAACTACCTCTATAAAATGAGCAGTGTAGCAAGTTCTTAAAAATTACAGCATGCTATTTGAAGGAGTCGAATATTCTGAGTAAGTTGCCTCAAGTGTTTATATCATTACGATACTCTGATTTTAGATTTTTGTGGCTTTCGTCACTATTTGCAGGTGCAGCTAATTGGGCATTGATAGTTTCTAGAGGTTGGTTGGTATATACAATATCCGGGTCAGCGGCTTCGGTAGGTTTAGTTACATTTGCTGCAATGTCGCCAATGTTTCTGGCTCCACCTATTGCAGGATTCTTAGCTGATAAATTTGACAGGAAACGGTTATTATCTACAGTATTCCTGCTACAGTTCATACATAACATTATATTGTCTGCTCTAGCATTGCTTGGATATATAGAGATATGGCATTTATTGATATTATCTTTTATTAACGGGTTTGCACGAGCAAGCCAGATGCCTGCAGCTCAAGCATTATTGCCGAATTTGATACCGGAAGAAAATTTATTAAACGCGATATCTTTGAATGTAGCAACCGTCCAAGGCTCACGCTTAATAGGCCCAGCCGCGATAGTTCCTTTAATGGCAATGTTTGGTCCAGAGGGAGCATTCGTCATATGTACTGTATTTTATCTGTTGAGCATCTTATTTGCCTTAAGAATTAAGACTATATCAGTAGGTAAAATGGATCCAGATGTAAACATGATGGGCAATTTCTTTGCAGGGCTTAAGTTTGTCTATCACCATAGATTAATATTACCACTTGTGCTAACGGTTCTTTTCCATTGCTGCTTAGCTATGTCGTTTGAATCTATGTTACCAGTCATAGCGGAGAAGTTTTTTGAAAATGGAGCAGTAGGAGTAACGTATTTGATGATGGGAGTTGGGATGGGTGCATTACTCTTTGTTTTTATTATAGCCGCTGTTAGAGATATGGTGCTAAGAGGCAGATTGTTATTCATATCTGCACTGTCTAGTGGTGTAGGTTTGGTTATACTAGGTATGGCGTCTACACATTGGGTGGCAATTTTAGGTTGTTTTGTAATGGGAGCATCTCAGGCGTCTTATATGGCGATTGCAGGAGCAGTAATTCAGACTTCATCCCCAGATGCTATAAGAGGTAGAGTGATGAGTGTATATCTATGGCACATTGGCGGAATGATGGCAACATTCAATTGGATTAACGCTGCTTTATCTGACAATATAGGTAGTAAGCCGGTTTTGATTATTTCAGGTGTAGCGTTTTTCGGAGTTGTGATTATAAGCCTAATATCCAAACCACTTAGATCTCTTTATGTTGAGGGTAAAATAGATTAATTGATTGCTATATGCCTTTAATGGTAGGCCAAATGCGAACATTGATTATAGTATGGTATTGACTGCTGAAAAGGACGGTGGTATGTTCATATTAACAAGCTAACCTCTCTAAATTTTGGAGGGACATGTTTGTTTGGATTCGTAATTAAGTCAAAGTAGGAGAAGAAAAGTGCTTGATTATAAGCCTAATATAGTTCTAGCTAACCAAGAGTTTAATGTTGTTGGTACCAGGCCAATAAGACATGATGGATGGGATAAAGTTACAGGCCGTGCTAAATACGCTGCGGATGCTAACTTTGCTGGTATGTTGTATGGGAAATTCTTAAGAAGCCCACATGCCCATGCCAGAATAAAAAGCATAGATTACAGCAAAGCATTGGCAGTACCTGGTGTTAGGGCAGTTGTGACATCAGAAGATTTGCCAGAAGTGTCAGCAAAATTGATTGATCAAGAAGAAGGATCTGGATTCAACTATGGATTCTTTAGCAGGAATATGTTAGCCAAGGAAAAGGTTTTGTATAAAGGTCATCCAGTTGCTGCTGTGGCTGCTGTTAGCCAACATGTCGCTGAGGAAGCTGTATCATTGATAGAAGTTGAGTACGAGGTTTTGACTCCAGTGTTAACAGCTTTGGATGCTATGAAAGAAGGAGCTCCACTTATTCACGAAATGTTGATCCCTAGATCTAGTGCTGCCCCTGGCCCAGTTGGTTGGGGAGATGAATCAACTGAAAACGGAACTAATGTTGCAAATCATTTCGTTCACAAACTAGGTGATGTTGATAAAGGATTCCAGGAATCTGACATAATTATAGAGAGAGAATTTGATACTAAAAGAGTTCATCAGGGTTACATTGAACCACATTCTGCTACTGTCTCTTGGGGTAAAGATGGGTACATAACTGTATGGACTAGTACACAACAGTTATTTGGTTTACGTGATCACACAGCGGCTATACTGAATATTCCTGTATCTAGAATTAAAGTAATACCTATGGAAATCGGCGGTGGTTTTGGTGGCAAAGGTGTAGGTGGAGTATACGTAGAGCCAGTGGCGGCTATCCTGTCTAAGAAAGCAGGGAAAACTGTAAAATTGAGCATGACTCGAACAGAGGTTTTTATTGCTACTGGACCAACATCTAGTGCTAATTTGAGAGTGAAGATGGGTGTGAAGAAAGATGGTAAATTGAATGCTGTCGAAGCCCATCTAATATACGAAGCAGGGGCATTTCCAGGTTCACCAGTGGCTGGAGGAGCACGTTGTATGTTCGGGCCATATGATATACCGAATGGTCACATAGAAGCTTTTGACGTATTGGTTAATACACCAAAGACGGCTGCCTACAGAGCACCAGGTGCACCTATAGGTGCATATGCTGTCGAACAAATAGTTGACGAATTGGCCGAAAAAGTTGGCCTGGACCCTATAGAGTTTAGATTACTCAATGCAGCTAAAGAAGGGACAAGACAACTAACAGGTCCTGTCTTCGGTAAGATAGGTTGCATTGATACTTTGGAAGCCGTAAAAAATCACCCACACTATACTTCTGATCTTGGAGGCCCTAATAGGGGACGTGGTGTGGCCTTGGGTTTTTGGGGAAACGGTTCGGGTCCGGCTAGTGCTATTGTGAGCGTTAATCCTGATGGCACTGTAAGTTTGATAGAAGGAGCCCCTGATGTTGGAGGAAGCAGGGCTGCTATGGCAATGCATGTCGCTGAAGTATTAGGGATAGCAGCAGAAGATGTGAGACCGTCGGTGGGCGACACTGATTCTATAGGGTATAGTACCGGTGCTGGGGGTAGCAGTGTTACCCAGAAAGTAGGAACAGCTTGTTACTTAGCAGCTCAAGACGTTAAATCTCAATTGATAGAAAGAGCAGCTAAGATCTGGGAAGTAGCTACTGAAGAAATTGAATATCAGAATGGTGTGCTGCAGAGTAAATCTGATCCAGAGCTGAAGGTTACTTTCAAAGCACTTGCGGCTAGGCTTAATGCAACTGGAGGACCTATTTCTGGGAGAGCAAACTTAACAGCAGGTGGAGCAGGTGCGGCATTTGCAGCACATATAGTTGACGTAGAAATAGATCCGGAAACTGGCAAAACCGATGTAGTAAGAGTGACAGCTATTCAGGATGCGGGTAAAGCAATACATCCGAGTTACGTGGAAGGTCAAATTCAGGGCGGCACCGTTCAAGGTATTGGGTGGGCTCTCAATGAAGAATATTTCTATAACAACGAAGGCCAAATGGTTAATGCTAGTTTCTTAGACTACAGAATGCCAACTTCATTGGATCTACCTATGATTGACACTGTTATAGTGGAGATAGCTAACCCAGGTCATCCTTTTGGTTTGAGAGGTGTTGGTGAAGTTACACTAGTACCACCTATGGCAGCAGTGGCAAACGCTATAAACGATGCAATCGGTGTTAGACTTAATAAAATGCCCATGACGCCAGGGTTGATTCTCGAAGCTTTAGAAAATAAAAATTAAATCTAAAAATTCGGATGTAGAATACATCGGAATATAATTCTGCCTGCTGACTTGGAAAGCAAATGACAAGCCAGCAGGCAGGGTTTTTTTGGGTATGTGGATGTCGTTAGAACAAGAAACAGAAATAGTTAAATTAAGGGAACGTATTAGGCACTCAGCAGCCCATATTATGGCGGATGCTGTTATGCAACTTTTCCCTGATGCCAAGATTGGTATTGGCCCGCCTACAGAGGATGGGTTCTACTATGACTTTGAGGTGTCTAGACCGTTTACACCTGACGATCTCCAGAGCATAGAGAAAATTATGGCAGATACTATTGCCAATAATTATGTATTTCAACGAGAAGAATTAGAGCTTAAAGAAGCTACAGAAGCTTTTTCAGATCAACCATATAAGCTCGAAATCATAGATAACTTGGAACCTAAAGACCAGATTAGTATATACAGGCACGGAGCATTTTCTGATCTTTGTAGAGGTCCTCATGTTGACAGTACAGGGGATATCATTGCATTTAAACTTCTAAATATTGCAGGAGCATATTGGCGTGGTGACGAAAAGCGAACTATGATGCAACGGATTTATGGCACGGCATTTGAGAGTAAAGACGAGTTATCTAACTATGTTGTAAGGCTAGAGGAAGCCCAAAAAAGAGATCATCGTCGACTAGGGCGGGAACTAGATTTATACATGTTTCACCCTATAGCTCCTGCCAGTCCATTTTTCTTTCCTAAAGGAGCTCTCATATATAACTTGCTAACGGAATATGTGAGGGAGTTATATGTAAAATATGGATATAAAGAAGTTATAACACCTCAAATATATTCTACCGACCTCTGGAAAAGATCTGGTCACTATGACAACTATGTTGACAACATGTTTATGGTTGACATAGATGATAGAGAGTATGGCGTGAAGCCAATGAATTGTCCTGCACATGCACTAATGTATTCTTCGAAATTGCATTCATATAGAGATTTACCTCTGAGATATGCTGACTTCGGTAGGCTTCATAGATATGAAAGGTCTGGAGTTACTCATGGACTCACTCGAGTTCGTACGTTTTCTCAGGATGATGCACATATATTTTGCACTCCAACTCAAATAGATTCAGAAGTTGAAAACTTCATCAACATGCTATTGGAAAGTTATAAACATTTTGGCTTTGATGATATAAGAATTAATCTTTCATTGAGACCAGAGAAAAGAGTCGGGTCAGATGAAATGTGGGATAGAGCTGAAAATGCTCTAGAGAGGGTTTTGGAATCAATATCACTACCATTTCAAAGGTCACCAGGAGAAGGAGCTTTTTATGGCCCCAAGATAGATTTCTTTGTACCTGATGCATTAGGTAGAGAATGGCAATTGGGTACAGTACAACTCGATTTTGCTTTACCTGAAAGGTTCGATTTAGAATATATCTCTGAAGATGGCAGCCAACAACGTCCAGTTATGATACATAGAGCTATGTTGGGAGCTATAGAAAGATTTATGGGAGTGTTGATAGAACACTACGGCGGAGCGTTTCCGGTATGGCTAGCACCTATACAAGTTATTGTCATACCTATTGCAGATAGGCATATTGAACACGCGATTAGCGTCAAAGACAAACTCTTGGCATTAGATATACGAGCAGATGTGGACAGTCGTTCAGAGAGAATGAATGCTAAGATACGCGACGCACAGGTGCAGAAAATACCGTTTATGCTGATTCTAGGAGACAGGGAAATAGAATCGGATATGTTGTCAGTGAGGCTTAGGTCCGGTGAGGATGCGGGCACACAGACAATAGATAATGTGTCAGGATTAATTAAGGAATATTCCATATCAGGTAAATAGATTTAGGGGAATTATGAAATACAAAATATATTTCCATATGTGTCTGTGCTATAATTTGCGTTGTGTTAAGACTGAGTACGATGGTTGATTTATAGATATGTCGTCACTATATATAACTTCAGATAAACCCAGAGCTGGTAAGACATCATTAGCAGTTACAATTCAGAATAAGATCAAGAATGAAGGCAAGACAGTCTCACTGCTGAATCCATTCTCTCAGCAAAACGAAAACATTACATTAGAGGCAGTAGTTGAGAGTTTCAACTCAACTGCTCAAGATACTGATATAAACATAGTAGAGGGCCTCAGTAACCTGGAAGATTCGAATGCAGATTTGGCTAGAGAATTAGTAGAGGCAATAGATGCCAAAGTAATTCTTGTTTTGGGATACTCTCCAAGCCTCTATTCTGGTATAGCTCTCAGAGCCCAGATGCTGTTTGGCGATAGATTGGCAGGCGTAGTAATTAATGGTGTAACTAAATATAAAAAGAGAGTTATAGTTAAGAACTTGGTGGACGAACTACAAGGACAAGGTGTAAAAGTACTTGCTGTTGTTCCAGAGGATAGAAGGCTTTTGGGTGTCTCAGTTGGTCAATTGGCTGAACACATAGGCGGTACATTCTTATATGGAGAAGATAAGAAAGATGCTTTTGTAGAACATCTTATGATAGGTGGGTTAGTACTTGACTGGGGAGTGTTGTATTTTGAGCGATTTGAGAATAAAGCTGTTATAGTTCGTGGCAACAGACCAGACTTACAAATGGCCGCTCTGAGTACTCCTACAAGTTGTATTGTACTGACGGCAAGTGAGAGTGCTATAGAGTATGTTCAGATAGAAGCGCGAGAAGAAGAAATACCACTTATATGTGTTCCAATCGATACATTGGATACTGCCTTGGTTTTAGAAACTCTTCAGGATCGGGCTGAATTCGACCATCCTTTAAAACAAAAGAGATTCATAGAACTAATAGATGAGAATGGTGATTGGGTATCTATACTAGGTGCTGCAGGTCTCTAACAGTATATGTGTATGCGTGTAAATTAAGACCCACTACCTACCCAAACCCCCCCCTCGTCGAAGACTTCTTTCTTCCATATTGGCACTATCTCTTTTATTCTGTCTATAGAATATTCTCCTGCTTCAAATGCCTGTTTCCTGTGGGGTGATGATATTGCTACTACCATACTTATTTCACCTATTGCAACTTTACCTATCCTATGAGTCATTGCTAAATCTTCTATGTCCCACTTATCTTTAACTTCTTGGAATATTTGTCGTATCATGTCCTGGGCCATTGGTTGGTACGCTTCGTACTCGAGGTAGTTTACTTTTCTACCATCTGTGGCATTTCGTGTTGTTCCTAGGAAAGTAATAACAGCTCCATTACCGTCTTTTCGCACCAAATTGGTTATACTGTCTGGATCTATAGGGTCATTGGTTATTATAATCATATTATCCTCCGCTTACAGGTGGTATTATAGCGACTTCATCTCCGTCGTGTAGGATTGAGTTTGGCTCAACATATTGGTAGTTAATTGCAATAAGAACTGGAGTGGCACTCGGAAGAGCTGGATACATGGAATATAGTTTATCCATCAGGTCTAAAGTAGTTGAGTGTTCTGCAAGTTCGACTGTCAATACACTAATTCCTGCTCGGTCTTTGTATAGTGCAAAAAAGCGTACAGATATGTTCAAGTAAAACCCTCCAAGTAATATATCAATTAATTATATAATGTATAGATTCTACTAGAAATACTATAGGTTTGCCCATAGGGTGTTAATAGCATATGAACTGGACTTAATATTATGGACCTCTGATATAATACACAGACACAGATGATGTATTATTTAAATGTAGGCATGAAAGTGAGGTTGTAAAGTTATGAATGAATTAGGGACAAGGATCGAAGCGGTCAAAGCAAAAATAGATATAATTCAGGAGAATCTTTGACTTAGCAAAGAAAAAAGAAGAAATATCTAGTATTGAGATAAGGTCTAGTGAATCAGGGTTCTGGGGTAACCCACAAGCTGCTCAGAAAGATATGGTCTACTTATCTGGCTTAAGGGACTCGGTTTACTTTTGGGAAAAAATAGAAGAGAGAATCATATCTACTATTGAACTTCTGGAGCTTGCAATTGAAGAAGATGATGATTCCTTAGCACAGTCATTAGATAATGATATTACAATCATAGAAAAAGAACTCGAGCACCGTGAGTTTCTACTAACTCTTTCCGGAGAGCATGACGAGCGCAACGCGATTTTAGCGATACATGCAGGAGCAGGCGGCACAGAATCTCAAGATTGGGCTCAGATGCTTTTAAGGATGTATATAAGATGGGCTGAGGGCAATGGGTTCAAAACTGATATTTTTGATTTGTCACAAGGGGATGAAGCAGGAGTTAAGAGTGTTACAGTAAATATCGTTGGTAAATTTGCTTACGGGAACCTTAAGTCTGAGATAGGTGTTCATAGATTGGTTCGCTTATCACCTTTTGATGCTGATCATGCTAGGCATACGTCTTTTGCATTAGTTGAAGTTCTGCCAGAGTCAGAAGGTAACGCCGAGGTTACGATAAATAATGATGATATAAGAATAGATGTGTATAGAGCCAGCGGGCATGGAGGGCAATCTGTTCAAAAGAATTCTACTGCTATTAGGATAACCCATATACCTACTAACATTGTTGTTACTTGCCAGAATGAGCGTTCTCAATTCCAGAACAAGGAACTTGCCATGAAAGTTCTGAGGGCACGGCTAATGGATTTAGAACTAAAAAACATTGCTGAACAGCAATCCAAACTTAAAGGAGAACACGTTTCAGCTGAATGGGGTAATCAAATACGTAGTTACGTTCTGCATCCATATCGCATGATAAAGGATCATAGAACAGGGCATGAGACATCTAATACGGACGATGTTTTAGATGGAGATATAGGCCAGTTCCTTAAGTCGTATCTACTATCTACGATTAAGTGACTTTAAGCGAGATGCTAGTTCAAGTGCCTTCTCTGGAGTAGAGGGTGTAGATGTTACATCTTCGGATTTCTTTTCAAGTGGATGTGCAGCTATAAGGATAATGTTATCGGCAATAGATATCATGGACAGTGTGCTATCCAAGATAGTGTTGATACCTTTAGTTAAAATTTGCTATGTGAATAATCAAATGATATAAAAGGATTGTTATATGTATATGGAAACAAATCGTATTAATGCACTGATCTGGAATAGGCATATTAAACAATTGGTACTATTTGCTCTTGGATTATTCGTAATAAGTTGTTCAAGCGGTGTTGACACTGGCAGCTATGCTATACCCAGGATTGGTGAGGTAGAGGCTATAGCACCAGATGTTGTTAATGTGCTAATGGCACAAGAGGAAATAGCTATTCTATATGTAGAGTGTCTGAGGGAGAAGGGATTCAATGTGACTGATCCTACAGTAAATTATGATGGTACTATTGATTGGGACACATTCAAAAGCAGCTTGGACGACGATCCAATTTATAGAGACAATTACAAGAGAAAATCTGGAATAGAGGATTGTTCTATATTGCTGACAGACATTACGATTAGTGACGGTAAAAAGAAATATTATGATATAGAATTACAGGACAAACTACTTAGGGTGACTGAATGTTTAAGGTCTGAAGGCGTGCATATATCAGACCCTGATTTTTCAGGATCTGATACCGACATATGGTGGAATGAATTGAAGGAAAACAATAGTTCTGAAAATGCTCGATATGAGCGTATCTTGAACGATTGTTCAGGAACGGTTTTTGGTGGCAAAAAATGATATGTTATCTAAGGATTGTGGCCATATGCTAAAAGTAACTCAATTCAATTAAAAAACTGGAATATGAAAAATGATCAATCTCAAAACAGCCGTATTATTTGTAAGTGTTGTACTGACAATAATTACTGGCTACTGGCTAATCAGTAATCAGGATTCTATTCTAAGCCGTGACACTGGAGATGGTGATACTTCTATAGTATCGACAGCTGTTCTGGAAATAAGAGACCTTAAAACCTATAAAGAGTTAGACGGAATATTGAAATATGGTGATAGCTTTTTTGTATCACCAAGCAATGATGGAGTCTTAACGTACGTTGCATTCGAAGGGTCAGAATTGTCCAGAGGCAATGTAATATATAGGTTCTATAGGAGTATTAGTGATACAGACTACCTAGCATTAGACCAGCAAATAGCTTCAGCAGAGGCATCTGTTGCTCAATCACAACTTGCCTTGGAAAATCTAACAAAAGACCCAGACCCAGCCCAGATTGCATCTGCGAATGCGGCTGTCGCTCAAGCAGAGCTGACTTTGAAGAATCTCACAAAGGATCCTGAACCATATCAGGTATCTTCATCTAACGCATCTGTTGCTCAGGCGCAATTTGCTTTAGATAATACTTTATCTGCTCCTTCAGATATGGAATTTGCATCTGCAGAATTATCAGTACAGCAGAGTAAATCGAATCTAATCTCTGCTAAAGGCTCAAAGGATACACAATGGATATCTTTCAGGATATCTAGAAGAGCTTATTGTGACGCAGCTAACGATTTGGATATTGGACAATGGCTAGAAAACTATGGAATATGCCCAGATGACAAGAACCAGAGTCTAACTGATCAGGCTGCAGATGAACTGATTGAACGGATGTTTGTGGAAGAAGATCTGATAACCTTGGGTAGCAACTTGTTAAGTTCCCATGTGAATTATACATCAGCAAGTACGTCGTATGAATCGGCAGTACTGTCCATGGAATCTGCGGAGTTTAATTTAGAATCATTAAAGGATCCTGCAAGTAGTGAAGAGATGACACAGTCCTCTGAGAATCTTAAGTCTGTAGAGGAACAGAGAATATCTCTTCAGGCTGATCCTGAGTTGTTAGCTATTGAACAAGCAACTGAATCACTTAAATCAGCTGTAGAGCAAAGGAATAATATTTATGATGGACCTAATGATAAAGAGTTAATCCATGCTGAATATTCATTAACAAGTGCAAAGTTGAGCTTAGACATAGCTTTATCTAATAGGAATGAATTGGTTGGTGGTCCGCATGCCTCAGTACTAATGTATGGGGATATCCCGGCATGGAGGGAGTTCCAGATAGGCATGAGCTCTGGTTTGGACATTAAGCAGTTAAAACAAAATCTGATTGCTCTTGGGCTTGCAGCTGAACGTGGCCTAAAAATAGATACCAATTATGATGCAGATACAGCAGAGATAGTAAAGGAATGGCAATTAGAATTGGGATTAGTGCAGACAGGTAGGCTAAGTTTTGGAGACGTTATATTCTTACCGGGTGTTTCATTAGTGGAATATTCAACTTCATTTCCATCGCTTGGTGCTCATATAAGTACGGGCACTCCACTCATGTCACTGGTGCCAATAGCCGATGTGCAAGAATTATTAGGCGCTGACGGCAAGATCCAGTATTCTGATATATCCCTGCAAAGAGTGCAAACATCTATACAAGTAGCTGACAAGGACCTAATAAGTATAGGTTCTTTGGTCAAAATTGAACTTCCAGACGAGTCAAATATATCTGGTAAAGTTGTAGGAATAGGTAGAACCGCGGTTATACCCTCCGGTAACCAAGATACAGACCCATATCTGGAGGTGTCTGTTAAGCTTGATGATGATATAGGTTTGCCGGAATGGACAGGTGCTGACGTAACAGTATTTGTCACGAAAGAGCTGGCGTCTAATGTATTAGCAGCACCTGTAACAAGTTTACTCGCTCTTTTGGACGGAGGTTATGCTTTGGAAGTTTATAGGGATGGCATTATAGAACTTGTTCCTATTGAATTGGGAATATACTCAGACGGTTGGGTAGAGGTATATGGACCAGGTTTAAATTCTGTTACGGAAGTTGTGGTCCCAGAATAAGGATACAGGAATTAGATATGGCATATAATGAAAACTCCTCGCTACTGGCTTTAGAACTTAGGGATGTGAGTAAGGTATATCCTGGAACACCTCCAGTAGAAGCATTATCGAATGTTTCTATATCTGTTCGCCATGGCGATTTCCTTGGTATCATCGGTGCTTCCGGTAGTGGCAAATCTACATTGCTTCACGTTGTAGGAACACTGACAAGGCCGTCCAGTGGATCTGTATTAATAAATGGCATTGATACTAATGGCATGTCTGATAGTTCATTATCGGGCATTAGATCTAGCAAAGTGGGATTTATATTTCAGGATTTCTTCTTATTACCGGGTTTCTCCGCTCTAGAAAATGTAGCAAATGGATTATTGTATTCAGGTGTGTCGTCTATGGAGCGTAACAAGCGTTCTATAAACATATTGGAAAGAATTGGTCTATCTAATCGCCTGAACCATCGTCCTAATGAGATGTCTGGAGGAGAACAGCAAAGAGTCGCAGTAGCAAGAGCATTGGTGGGTAATCCATCATTTATTCTAGCCGATGAACCTACTGGCAACTTAGACTCTAGTAATACTGACTCATTGATGGGATTATTTAGTGAATTAAACTCAGATGGTACAACGATAATTTTGATAACACATGACCTCGCAGTAGCTAAAATTTGTTCAAGAAATATCATAATGAAAGATGGCGAAATCGAAGATGATTCACAAAATACAACCTATCAGAGGATTGATTGATGTTGTATAGAAGCCGACTAAATGCCTCGGATATATTGAGAGTTGGTATATCAGGCCTTAGAACCAGAAAATTACGCGCAGTTTTGTCTGCACTTGGTATAACGATTGGCATAGCTGCTTTAGTGAGTATATTGGGGTTGTCTGAGTCTAGTAGAGCAGACCTAATGAGAGATTTAGATGCGTTGGGAACTAATCTACTTACAGTCAGGGCTGGACAGGGCTTTGGTCAGAACCAGCCAGAAATACCAGAGAATGCTCCTTTGATGATTAAACGGATTGCACCTGTATACGAAGTTTCCACAGTTAGTAGGATTCCAGGGTCAGTATTCAGAAATGACATAATAGATGATGGTAGGACAAGAGGTATTACGATATTGGCTGCAGACTTGAACCTGATTGCAACTCAACGAGGAACCATAAGGGACGGCAAGTATCTAGACGCTGTGTCTTCAGAGTTTCCAATGGTAGTACTTGGTTCTGTAGCGGCGGAGAGGCTTGGAATAGATACAGTCTCTAGACACCAGAAACTCTGGCTTGGGGAACAATGGTTTACTGTAATAGGTATACTAAACCCTTTAACACTTGCAGCAGATTTGGATAGATCTGCGATTATAGGATATGGTTCGGCACGGCAATTTCTTGGACATGATTCTTCGATAGAAGTTATATACGTTAGATCCTATCCAGAACATGTACATGATGTGCGCTCAGTGATGGCAGCAACAGTTAACCCAGGCAATCCTGAGGAGGTAATGGTAAGCCGTGCATCTGATGTGTTAGAGGCGAAAGCTGCAGCGAGTAATAGTTTCACCAATCTTTTCCTAGGGCTTGGTACAGTTGCTCTGCTAGTAGGTGGAATAGGAATAGCAAACGTTATGGTAATAGCTGTGATAGAGAGGCGGAATGAAATTGGTTTGAGGCGAGCGTTGGGTGCCACCAAATTTCATATAGGGGTGCAATTTCTTACAGAATCCCTGTTACTTGCATCTATTGGAGGTATAGCAGGTATACTGCTTGGGATATTTATTACAGGGATTTATGCATATATCCAAGATTTGTATTTAGTTCTTCCTGCCTATGCAATAGTGAGTGGCATGATCTCATCAATGTTGATAGGTGGGTTCGCAGGGTTTTATCCAGCGTTGAAGGCATCTAATATGTCCCCAACAGAAGCTTTGAGGACCAAGTAGTTAAAATATGCCGAAAACATTTTTTAAGATGGTTGTGTAGATGATTACCTATATCGCGGTGGAGTTAATGAAGCAAATAAAGCTGCAGATATAGTTAGCAAAATTGCAAAAATTATGAATGCAAATTTGTAGTCTCCTGTAGTGTCGAATACATAAGCAGCGAATATTGGACCCAACATAGAACCGGCCATCTGAACCATCCCAGATAATCCTACTATAGACCCATAGTTTAGTCTTCCAAAATAATCACCTTTGATTGCTGGCATAGTAGCAGCAGAACATCCATACGAAGGGGCATATATGGCGACAAATAATATTATTTGCCAAAGGTTTTGTGCAAATGCGAGTATTAGGCAGGATAATGCAAGGCAACAAACACTTGCTACAGCTACTCTCTTGGTTCCTATATAGTCATTTAGAAGTCCACCCCCCAATCTACCGATTATACTGACCATGCCCATTGATCCTAAAATAGCTGCAGCTGTAGTTTGCGAATAGCCAAGATCTTCTACAAGTGGTATAGCATGCAACGTTGCTGCGCTAGTTACCATTATTCTGATAGAGAATCCGAAAGAAAGGGTCCAGAAGGGTTTAGATGTTAAGGCCTTCATGATTGGCATACCTATATCTTCATTGTCTGCAGGGTCATCTATCTGGGATCCATGTCCTGAGGAATCTTTCCTGACATCATGTGCTTGACTGTCTCCATCAGGGAGCAATCCGTACTGTTCTGGTCTGTGTCTTATTACCAGAGCCGTTGGTATTCCTAATATAAATGTGGCGATACCAATTGCTACGAAACTTGTCCTCCATCCATATTGATCTATAAACCATGCTACTACTATAACTCCAGCAGCTCCAACTGCAACGGCAGTTCTTAGTAGCCCGAAGGCAGTACCTCTTCTTCTGATAAACCAATTTGCAACAGTTGTATCTATGGCTACCATAGAACTAAGGCTTCGCCCGAAAGTTATCAAAATTACGAATACTATATAAAAAGCGAATAGAGATTCTATGCGAGATAGCAGTATCATCCCAATAGAACTTAATGTTATTCCTACTAGGATCATTCTTCTAGCCCCGAATCTGTCTACCAAGAATCCTTCTACTCCTGCTAAGAATCCAGTCTCGAGTCTGGATAGGGAAATTGCTCCTGCTAGAGCTGTCCTGCTCCAACCAAAGTAATCTATTAGGCGCTTATAAAACAAACTTAATCCGTAAGATCCAGTCATACTGGTAAAAGATAAAATCAAGAATGAGGCGAGGACTATCCACCAGCCATAGAAAATTTTTGACGAGGAATTCTTCATTTAATGAATTGGTAATTAGAATTTTGGGATATTGTAAGAGGCATGCACAATCTATTGTACTGTGGAGATTGGAACATTCTAACACAATAGCTTTTTAAGATGTTGGTGTCAACGGATAAATATTAAGTGAATAGTTAGTGTATATAGTCATAACCGGCGGAGTATATATATCATTCTTTGCAGCACAGTCAATATTGAAAGAATAGTAATTATTATCAAAGAGATTTGGACTTGATTTAGTATTAGACCTATAGATAAAACAAAAACCCTTTCTGGTCTCGTCATTATTCCTACTTTGCAGTCTATGCCAAATCCTTCTCCACGTGATCTAAGATAACTTACCATCATAGAAAAGAATAAAACTATAAATACAAGGATCAATTCGTAAGAGTGGTCTAGAGGTTGATATAAATAGAACAGAAACAAACCAATTAAGGTTGCAGCCTCAGATATCCGATCTGCAACAGAGTCTAGGAAGGCACCTTGGATAGAAGACTGTCCATATTTTCTTGCAATCGAACCATCCATCATATCTAACCATCCGGCTATTAAAAGCAGTATGCCAGATAACATGAATTCATTTAAGAATATTAAGTAAGAAGCAATCAGGCTGATAAGCAATCCAAGAAGGGTGACTTTATTAGGTGTAAGACCCACATAGTGGAAAACACTTGCTATGGGTGATTCAAAATATTCAATGGAGAGGTTCCTCAGATATAGCCTTATTTTACTCCAAGGTAGCATATCAATGATTTACTTCTCCTTACGGCGGATTTCTAGACGAGATTCATAATACTCCATGATCTCTTTTGAAACGTTAGTCCAGTCATATCTTGCAGCGGTCTCTTTACCATTCCTAGCTAACTCTTCCCTCAATTGTCTGTTATTAATGAGCTCTTCTAAAGCAAGTTTTATCGACTGAGAATTTGCGGGATTTACTAAGAGGCCTTCTTTTTTGTTAGTCATTACCGATGAGTATCCATCTATATTTGTTGCTACTATTGGCTTGCCAGCTGCCATTGCCTCTAGTAAAACTATCCCAAAACTCTCACCACCAGTGGCTGGGGCACAGAATATATCTGCAGATTGATAATAGCGTGGTAAGTCAGAGTGAGAACTTCCGCCTATCATTAACACGTCGTCTATGTGACGTTCTGCGATTATTCTTAAGGCATCCTTATCCCCATTTCCTGTCCCTACAACAATTAACCTAATATTTGGGTAATCCCATTTCAAATCACTGAATGCTTCCAACAAGAAGTTGAGTCCTTTACGTTTCTCTAGTCTTCCTACGAATAGAATGTTTAATTTATCGTCCTTAAATTCTCCAATAGGTGCAGTAGGTATAGAAAATCGTTTAGTGTCTATTCCATTGGGTATGATTTTATAATCACCAGGAAAATCTTTGGCTGCATATTCCCTTGCAGGATTTGACACGGCAATACGACCATCCAGTTTGCTAGCCGTATTTTCTAATACGTATTTGCTAGCCCAATGTAGTTTACTGCTACCGTGGAACGCGTGGAACGTTCCTATGTTTACCGCATTAGATAAACGTAGGATCACAAGAGGGAGAAAAGGTGCTAATGGTTCATGGAGATGGACTATATCGAAATTTTCTTTTTCCAGAATACGTTTAATTTGTGGCTGCAGCCAAATAGAAAGAGAAACCCTTGCTATTGACCCTCCACTAGGGATAGGGAATGATCTACCCAAGCGTATGAAACTCTCTTCTATATCTGGGTTTGGGTCAGACAGTGGAGCAATGATATTTACTATATGCCCTGCATCTATAAGACTATGTGACAGATCGGATATATGAGTTATAACTCCGCCAGGGTAACCATAGTCGTATGGAGAAACCAAGGCTATTTTCATGTAGGGTGGCCTTGGAGATTAGTTTGTAGCTTCAATTACTCGCCATTGATAAAGCTTTCCACTAAGTCATGGGCTTCATCATCTGAGTACTGTATTGGAGGGGATTTCATGAAATAGGAAGAAGGGCCTACTAGACTCCCACTTATGCCTCTATCTAATGCCAACTTGCAGCAGCGTATAGCGTCTACTACTACTCCAGCAGAATTAGGGCTGTCCCAGACCTCTAATTTAAGCTCTAAGTTTAGTGGGACGTCTCCAAATGTCCTGCCTTCCATTCTTATATGGCACCATTTGCGGTCTCCCAACCAAGGGACATAGTCACTCGGACCTACATGCACATTATCTGCACCCAAATCATAATCTAATTGTGATGTAACGGAGTTCGTCTTCGATATTTTTTTCGACTCTAGACGTTCTCTCTCCAGCATGTTGTAGAAGTCCATGTTGCCGCCGAAGTTAAGTTGGTATGTTTTTTCAAGCTTTACACCTCGTTCTCGGAATAGTCTAGTAAGAACTCTATGTGTAATAGTTGCACCCACTTGGGATTTGATATCGTCTCCGATGATAGGTAAATTCCGGTCTTTAAAACGTTTTTGCCAGTACTCTTCTCTAGAGATGAATACGGGTATGCAATTAACAAAACCACAACCTGCAGTAAGTACTTGTTCTACGTACCATTTAGTTGCTTCTTCGCTTCCAACTGGCAGGTAGTTTATTACAACATCAACTTCTCTTTCTTGCAAGATCTTTACTATATCAACGGTTGATCCAGGAGCCTTCTTTATTTTTTGTGATAGATATTTACCCAGGCCATCGTGAGTCATTCCCCGTTCTACTTTCAGGTCCATAAAAGGAACTTCAGAGAACTTCACGGTGTTATTTGGTTCTGTGAATATAGCTTCGGAAAGATCTTTTCCTACTTTGTTTTCATCTATGTCAAAAGCTGCAACAAAATTTATATCGGATATGTGGTACCCGCTTAATGAAGGGTGCATCAATCCTGGTATAAATGCATTTTCATCTACTTCGTTGTATTTATATACACCTTGTACTAGGGATGATGCACAATTGCCTACTCCAATGATAGCCACGTTGATTTTTGGCACTGAGCACTCCTTGTGTTTGTATTTATTTCGGTGGTATGTCCGTCGCTAACTGTGGTTGAGGACTAGGCTATGTCCGTCAAATTGTAGCAATATCCGTGTCTTATCACAAGCGATTTAGATAGTGGTAATTCAATAATTTGCTCTTAGGACATTAACATAAAAGCATTATTGGGTATTATTCAATCTCTTCCTCTGCAAGAATTCTATACCAAGTCCCATTACTATTGGTAATATCCCCAGTAGTATCCCGCTTAGAAGATACCCTACACCCATTCCTATAACTACTCCATTCCATAGTCCAGACCATCGGTGATTTTTTATAATATCTATCTCTTGCATATACGCTCCCTCTGACATCATTACTACTGTTACTATACTCTTGTATACATTACTTTACTAGGATATAGACAAACGATAACGAAAAACATACTGTTCATATGCGTTATTGATACCGTACATTACATTTGATAATATTGAGAATCGTACGAATGTGCCCAAGTGTACACAGGTTTATATTTGCACGTCTCGAAATATACGGCCATTATATGGGGGTTGGGTGAAGAATAAAATATTTTATGGTTATTGGGTTCTTGCTGCTGGAACTGTTGTTATGATGCTACTCGGCATAGCTGGCCTGCACGGTCTGGGGGTATTCTTCTCTGCATTACAACGTGAATACAATTGGAGTAGTGGTCTATTATCAGGTGCATTTGCTTTGTCCAGGGCTGAATCTAGCTTCCTCGGTCCACTAGAAGGTTTTCTAGTGGATAAATTCGGAACACGCATAATGGTTATTATTGGAATGTCGATTATGGTTATTGGGTTCTTGTTGCTAAGTACTGTAGATGGGATACTTGATTTTTATATAGCTCTTGTAGTAATAGCATTAGGAACTGGATTGGGTGGGTTTTTACCAGTTATGGCTTCACTTACTAACTGGTTCAAGAAGTTTAGAGCTCGTGCTATGGCTATGGCCACGATAGGTGTAAATGTTGGTGGGTTATTAGTGGTAGTTTTGACATGGTCGGTTGATACTTATGGTTGGAGAACTAGTGCCATTGGATTCGGTATATTTGTATTCGTATTGATATTGCCAATTGGTCGCGTGTTACGTAATCAACCTGAAGATTTAGGCCTTCTCCCAGACGGTGATAGCCATACCCCAGATGATAAAGAATCACCCCAAGATCTAGAACGGCCTAACAATGCAACCGATATAGGTGATATGACTGTCTCAGAGGCTCTTCATAGTCAAGCTTTTTGGGTCCTATCATTAGTTCATGGAATTGCAGTAATGGGGTTATCCGCCCTAGCCGTACATCAAATAGAAAGGATGATTGTTGCAGGTATATCTCTCCAAATGGCCGGATTAGTTGTTTCTATATATACTGGGTTAGGTATATTCTTCAGGTTATTAAGTGGATATATAGCTGACAAATTTGATAAAAGGTATGTTATATCCATTTTCTTACTGTTCCAAGCAGCGGCTCTGTTTGTGTTTGCTGAGGGTGAGACTATTTCGATGTTCGTACTTTTTGGTCTCCTATTTGCACCTGGTTGGAGCGGGCGTGGTGCAGCATTGACCGCTTTGAGAGGTGAATTGTTTGGTAGGGCAAGATTTGCAAGTATAACTGGACTATCTATGGTGGTTACTAATTCATTGGCATTGATAGGACCAATATTTACTGGATTCATGTACGATCTTACAAGTAGTTATAGCCCACCATTTTTAATATTGGCTATCCTTAGTATTGTGGCAGCTATTATTATATTGTTCGCTCGGAATCCCAGAATAAATGCTGGCATGGCGAGCAAACAATAATGGTAAATTTAAATCACAGACACTATATTAAGTGATAGTAGAATTAATTTTTGCCATCAATCTCGACTTTTTACGAGCGGCGTTGTTCTTGTGAATTACACCTTTATGAGCAGCCTTATCCAGAGCACTTAAAGCTTTTTTTACTTCTTCTACACTAGAATCTGAGTCACCGTTTGAGATTGTTTCTTGGGCTTTTCTAATTTGTGTCCGCGTAGTGTTACGAACAAGCCTATTTCTTATACGCTTCTTTTCTTGGACACGAGCCGACTTTTCGCTAGGCAAATCAATTTCCCCCTAAATTTTAAATCTTCTTTTCTGATTTATTAAAGTATAAACAGTTGTTGAAATTACTGCAATTATTCCACTTGGCAAACCAATACAGTTAGGATATGCTTCTAGCTATATTAAATAACAATTTATGGAGGTTTTCCCTTGTACAGGGCACCTAGGGGTACTACTGACATACTGCCAGAAGAACAGAAGTATTGGTCCTATGTTAGGTTTACTGCTGAAAAAATTTGTAAGAACTATGGATATAGTAGGTTGGACACGCCAATTTTCGAACAAACAGATTTGTTTGTTCGAGGTGTAGGCGAAGTCACTGATATAGTTGAGAAGGAGATGTATTCTTTTCTAGATAGAGGTGGTGACTACCTAACACTTAGACCAGAAGGTACGGCTTCTGTGTGTAGGGCATATCTTGAACATGGGATGCACAATTTACCTCAACCAGTTCGACTTTTTTACTTTTCACCAACATTTAGATATGAGCGGCCTCAAGCTGGACGATTTAGGCAACACCATCAATTCGGTGTAGAAGTCCTTGGTGAATCAGATGCATCTATAGATGTGGAGATTATAGATATGGCCTGGAGATTTATGAATAATCTCGGTCTAAATGATCTGAATTTATTAATAAACAGTATAGGTGATAAGGAATGTAGGCCAAACTACTTATCAGTACTCAAGGCTTATTACGAAGATAAGATAGGAAACATGTGTAAGGATTGCAAGCAACGTATGATAAGGAATCCGCTAAGACTTTTAGATTGCAAACAAGATTTTTGCAGCCTAATTGCAGCGAATGCACCTCGCTCAATAGATTGTCTCTGTATAGCATGCTTGGAGCATTGGGAAAATCTAGTTTGCTATTTAACAAAACTCGAAATACCTTTTACGATTGAGCCTAGATTAGTTAGGGGCCTCGACTATTATACTCGGACTGTTTTTGAGATTCAGCCGCAAGATGCAGGATCACAGAGTACCATATGTGCCGGGGGTCGCTACGATGGTTTGATAGAAGAGCTTAGGGGTCAAACAACTCCAGGCATAGGCTTTGCAGCAGGTATTGAGCGGATCATATTAGCCCTAAAGAACCAAAATGTAGATATAGGCAATGAAGAAGGCATCAGAGCTGTTGTTGCATATATGGGTGAAGAAGCAAAAGAGAAGGCTTTAATATTAACATCTGTATTACACAGGAAAGGCATAAGTGCGGTTATAGCTCCAGATGGTAAAAGTCTTCGTGCTCAGATGAGATATGCAAATAATATTGGAGCCGCATATGCTGTAGTAATAGGTGAAGAGGAACTGAAAAATGATACTGTAGTGATACGAGATATGAATTTAGGTGATCAGCGTAATGTTAAGTTTGGATCAGTGGAATACGAACTTGGCGTTATTTTGGATAAGGATTAGTTAACTCGGTTATATAATCTAGCAATTCTTTAGCGATATCTTCTCGTTCTAGTCCTATAGATATAGACGCTTTTAATAAGCCAAGCGGAGTACCTATGTCGTGTCTTGTCCCAGTTATTTTTAATGCATATACGGATTGGTATTGTATGAGATTACTTATGCCATCAGTAAGTTGGATTTCGCCGATTGACCCAGGCGTAACTTTTGAGATGGATTCAAATATCTCAGGTGTGAATACATAACGTCCTACAATACCTAGGTTTGATGGGGCGTCATCAGGGGCTGGTTTTTCTACTGCATTAAGTACTTTAAATAGTCCTTGATTAATTGTTTCAGTCTCTATTATGCCGTATTGGTTTATATTTTCCCTTTTTAGACTCTGTACAGCTATAACACTTGATTGATATTCCTTAAATACATTTAATAGTTTATTCAAAACTGAGGTTGTAGGGATTATTAAATCATCTGGAAGTATCACTGCAAAGGGTTCTTTGGAAAGAGAATTTGCGGCACACATAACCGCGTGGCCTAGCCCAAGTTGTTCATCTTGTATCACATAACTTATATTTGCAATACTTGATATGTCTTTTATCCGATTAGAGTAGTAGACATGTCCTCTCTCATACAGTAAATCTTCCAGCTCTTCATCTCTATTAAAATAATCTGCGATAGCATCTTTACCTTTGGATGTAATGATTACTATATTTTCAATGCCAGCTGCTGCAGCTTCCTCTACGGCATATTGTATGCCTGCTTTATCTATTACTGGAATCAATTCTTTTGGTACTGACTTCGTAACAGGTAAGAATCTAGTTCCTAATCCTGCGGCAGGTATTACAGCTGTGTTTACTTTCAATATATCACCTAAGCTTGTTTGTCAAACCATATAATGCAAGACATCTCTGTGAATCACAATGTATTGTCTAATTTGTAGATATTATATACTTCGTTTTCGAAGAAATACATGGCATCATTAGCGTCTGATAATTCTTGACAACTATAGCCCCCTATGCTAACGTTCAGCCGCGTCAAACTACACCTTCATACAAGTTATAATTTACATATCAATCCTAATATCTCTGCTTAATTTAATCCGGTTTTAATAAACTAGATGGTGATTCAACTAATTAACTTTCTAGAGGATAGTTAGCATGCAACACATCTTAATTGTAGGTTACTTGTATAGGTGAATATGAGAGAGTTTTTGTCTGGACCGCAGAGTTATCTGGGATTGTTAGACAGATGGAAGGACGTCTTCAAGGACAGGGAGCTTATTGTTGCTAGCAATAGAGGTCCTGTGGAATATCAACAATCCGGTGAAGGCAAGGCTCAAGCCAGAAGAGGAAGTGGTGGTGTTGTTACCGCGTTAAACATACTGACGAATAACTTGGAATTTACATGGGTTGCAAGTGCCATGGGTGAAGGTGATCGTAAGGTAGCTCAGCAATCTGAAGGTAGTAGTATAAAGTCAGAGGTGCCAGGTCACAAGATATCTTTAAGATATGTTTTGACACCCAGAAGAGTCTACCATAAGTTTTACAATGTAATCTGTAACCCATTACTTTGGTTTTTGCAACACTCTATGTGGAGTTCTCCATATACGCCTAACATAGACGATACAGTGTATGACGCATGGAACAATGGTTATGTATCTGTGAATCAGTCTTTTGCAGAAATCATAATTGACGAAGCTAAGAAAAGTGAAAAACAAGCATGTATATTGATACATGATTATCATTTATATTTGACTGCTGGAATGGTTAGGAAGAGCTTACCTGATGCAATTATACAATACTTCCTTCACATACCTTGGCCAGGCATTGGCGATTGGCATATGCTTCCTAGATCAATGCGAGACGCTATATGTGGCAGTTTGGTGTCTGCTGATATCGTTGGATTTCAAACAAAAAGAGATGCTATGAGCTTCTTGCAATGTTGCGAAACATTTCTAGATGGTTGCGCAGTGGACTATGAAGAATACACTTTGCAAATCAACGATCATAAAACGCACATAAAAATTTACCCTTTGTCTATAGACACGAATGAATTAAAAGCTATGGCAAACACTCCTAGAGCAGAGGCAGCTGAGAGTATTCTAAGACCATTGCTTTCACAAAAAAACATAGTAAGAATAGATAGAGTTGAGCCTAGTAAGAACATTGTCCGTGGATTCAGAGCATATAGTCTTATGTTGAGTCGTTCCCCAGATATGATAGGTCATGTTAAGTTCTTGGCATTCTTGGTTCCATCTAGGAGCCATATAAAGCAATATCAGCGTTACATGCAGGAAGTGGAACAGATAATAAGTGAGGTTAACGAAAAATTTGGTACTGATGAATGGAAACCAATAGAAGTTTTCTATGAGAATAACTATACTCAAGCCATAGCTGCAATGAAACTATATGATGTACTTCTGGTTAATCCTATAATAGATGGTATGAACCTAGTTACTAAAGAAGCTCCAATCGTAAATTACAATGATGGGGTTCTTATTATTTCTGATACTGCGGGAGCCTATTCTCAGCTTAAAGATGGAACCTGGGCAGTTTCTCCATCTGATGTTGAAGGTACAGCACGGGCGTTGTATCAAGCAGTTACGGCATCTAAAGAAGATAGATCTAAATGGGCTAATATCTTAAAAGATAAGGTTGAACAAGAAGATATAGCTAATTGGATAGATCGTCAAATTGACGACATTAGTGCTATGCTATGAAAGGGCTAGTTACTAGTAATCGCTGTTTTCATTGGGTTTCTTGCTAACAATACGAATACCATGCCAATTACTAGTGTTACTACAAAACTTATGAATGCAAAGTGATAATCCCCTGTGACATCAAAGACGAACCCTGCGTACACCGGTCCAACAACCGTGAAAGGTATGGTGAAAAATTGTTGGAATCCTCTTATGGTCGCATAATGTTTCCTGCCGAAGTAATCTCCAACTATGGCGAAATAGAGAGGTATCGCTCCACCATATGCTATCCCATAGATTACAACAAATATCCAAACTTGTGACATGCCATCCGCCCTATCTAACATCAATATACCAATAGCCTGTAGGGCGTATGTTACTACCAATAGATACCTTTTATCGAAATAATCCCCTAAGAATCCGAAACTAAATCGACCTATCAGACTCACAAAAACCATCATTCCTAGAGCCGCACTAGCTTGAGAGAGTGGGATGCCAATATCTGTAAGGTATGCTATCTCGTGTACAACCACAGATGTCATAGATAAGGATCTTGCAGCAGAACCTAACAGTAGCATCCAAAAGGCAGAAGTGATTAACGCTTCTTTAACAGAGAAATCATAAGATTCACCAATTTGATAAGTTCTATCATTTTCACTATTTTCTGTGTCTATGACGGAAGGTGTGTGTTCTGGGTCTTCACCGTCAGGTAGGTACCCATATTGTTCAGGTCTATGTCTTAGCAGTAAGGATAGAGGTATAACGAATATGAATACACCTATGCCAGCCATAATTGCAGCTGAACGCCAACCATAGGTTTGAATAGCTATCCCAAGGGCGAATACTGTTAGTCCACTTCCACCCGCACCTAAAGAGAATACAGCAAAAGCCCTTGAACGTTTCTTTATAAACCATCCGTTTACTGCTGCCATACTGGCATGGCTAAATCCAGTGTTATATCCCATGGACATAAATCCAGCATAGAGAATTATAAAGACTACCAGCGTAGATAAGTTAAGAGGGCCAAGAGTAATATCTGACACCATACTCATAAAGAAGTATCCTATGCCGAATATTACAGCCCCGAGAACTGCCATTGCTCTAGGTCCGAAGCGATCTACAAACCAGCCCACTATAGGGGCCTCAATACCGCCTTCGACCCTAGATAAAGCCACCACAAGAGCACCAGTTGCCCTTGCCCAACCGAATTGATCTAGTAGTACTTTGTAGAATATGGGGAATCCGTAGAACCAAACGCCGGCTCCATACACGTTTATTGCTGCTGCGGCTAGTACTATGTACCAACCATAGAAAATTCGGGGTTTACGAGCTTTTATTGTATCATCCATTGGTTGATTGTAGATTACGTTGCTCATATTAATAATCTCCAAACCATGTTCGAAGCCAATCTACAATCCTAGGTTTGTAGATTGAATAAACTATGTGTTAATCAAATTCGTCATCTTCAAGTTCGTCAGGTACAGCCTCTGACCCAGCCAGGGATGCTCTAGGTAATATTGCTGACATAGATTCCTTTGTTACCTTTTTGACTGGCATGGACTTGATATGTTCGGCCATGCTTTTTAGATCTTTTTCTTTCACCGTTTTTAGGTCTAGTAAAATACCTTGCATTCCTACATCTCGGATTATAGATAATTCTTGGTATGTCATAGCCTTTGTGATAGATAACAGAATTGGTTTGGAAGTCACGTCTCTTATAGATCTTATCCACATAAGATCTCTTATAGATATAGGTTGTTTGTTTTCGAGTCCGCACAGTACGATACCATCAAATGGTAATTCCTCTACAGATCTATAGATATCTTCAGGGATTAAGTCTGTCAGAACTATAAACTTACTAGTTTCTTCTAGTGATACTATTTCTGACGTGGTTTCAATACTAGGTATAATTATGAAGTCAGCACAACCGGATGCTAGAGAGTCAATTGTTTCGGCATTTATTTTGTCAGGCCAAACGCCTAATATGGAGTCACCGAAGTCTTGCACAGGCCCTAGTGAGTCGGAGCATACGACGAAATGTTTAAGATGTGAGTTGGATATTTTTTTGGATGTGACTGATTCTATGATGCCAACTATAAGTAGATTTGGGGATTTCTCTTCTGGACGTGCCACACCGAAACCCATACGCGTTGGCTGTACAGTTCCAACTTTCTCTAACTCTTCTATTAGTTTGCTCATATATTCTCCACACGCAACCAAGAAACCAAACAAGGAACATTACGGTAATAGAATAAATATTCTTGTTTGGTTTATATTGTAAAGTACTTAGTCAGAAGAAGGTAGTTTGCGTGGGTCTTGTATTGCCATTTCTGCCTCACAGCAAAGGACTCCTCCATCTCCAGCTTTTGTACACAAAACCATGGTGTTGCATGTAGCACACTGATATCTTTTGCCGAGTTGATTAGGCATGTTAACCTCTTTATAACACTATGATTGGAAGTATCTGTTTAAGTTATTTCTTCTGCAGGGCTTCGCCGCATGAGCAGCTCAGAGAGCCGTCTCCACCTTTGGTTACAATAAACTCAGCATTGCAGCTGGAGCAGAAGTATCGCTTTCCTGTTTCGTTAGACAACTGTAACACCTCCTAAATATAACTCTAGTCACATATTATAATTATTAGTAATACAAAGGTCAACATGCATGTAGCTATTTTAAGATAACTTGTTCATGTGTATTAGTTTTATATTCTTATTGCTACGGGAGTTTTAAAGACATATTTTGTGTACTCTGTTAATATTGAATGAATGCCAAATGAACGAAGATTACCAGATTGGTTCAAGGTAAAAAAACCTGGAACAACCAACTACTTAAAGCTGCAAAGACTACTAAAGAATGGCAATTTGCACACAGTCTGCGAAGAAGCACATTGCCCAAACATTGGGGATTGCTGGGATAGACTAAGTGCAACATTCATGATTTTGGGGGACCTGTGTACCAGGCGCTGTCACTATTGTGCTGTGACTACTGGAAAGCCTTATAAACTGGACATGGATGAACCCGAGAGATTGGCTGGTACAGTTGAAAAACTTGGGCTACGTTACTGTGTTATAACCTCCGTTAATAGAGACGATTTACCAGATGGGGGAGCCTTCATGTTTGCGAAATGCATACAACTTATAAGAGAGAAAATGCCAGAATGCAGAGTAGAAGTGTTGATACCAGACTTTCAGGGCTCGGAAAAAGCACTTAGGACTGTTGTGAGAGCGAAACCTAATGTTCTGAACCATAATATAGAGACAGTGCAGAGTATATTCCATTCCGTGAGACCCAGAGGTAATTATATGCAGTCTCTGGACCTTTTGGAGACCGCAAAAAAAATGGATCCTACTTTAGTTACTAAATCAGGTATTATGGTAGGCTTGGGTGAAGATTGGGATGAGATATTACTAACAATGGCGGACTTGAGAGATAGAAATTGTGACTTGCTGACAATAGGACAATATTTGAGACCATCTGAGAAACATTTCCCTATGAATAGGTTCTATGATCCCAAGGAATTCGATAAACTTAGAAAAGAAGGTTTAAAACTTGGTTTTAAATACGTAGCATCTGGCCCTTTGGTACGCAGTTCATTTCATGCGGATGAACAGGCTACCATTGCCGGCTTTTGACTTTCTGAGTTAGGTGTCTAGATTAATGTGAAGGACTTGGTATTGGATTATATAGCTAGTTTATTATTTCATAGCGCTAATGTAATCACTATGGATTATAAAATCCCAAGGGCTACATGGGTTGTAATATATGATTCTGTTATAGTGGCTTTTGGATCAGGTAATACACCTATCAATCTAATTAATAGCCATACGAAAGTCATTGATTGTCAGGGCATGACACTTATGCCAGGATTCAATGATGCCCATACTCATATCTTCTCTACAGTTAGCAATATACTCTCTGTGGATTGCAGTTCTGCATCAGTAGATTCAATAAAGGATTTAGTGATTAAACTCAAAGATAAAGCTGTAAGTATTGGTCCAGACGAATGGGTGAAAGGTAGTGGATATAATGAATTCAATCTTATTGAAAAGAGACATCCAAATAGATGGGATATAGACAAACTGATTTCTGACAACCCAGTGAGATTGAGACATAGTTCTGGTCATGCTGTTGTTTTGAACAGTAAAGCTTTGGATATAATTGGTATAAATGCTACAACTCCAGATCCGATATACGGAGTTATAGACAGGGTGGATGAAACAGGTGAGCCGACTGGATTGTTGTTAGAAATGGACGATTATTTGAGGCCTGTAATTCCATACCTGTCTGATGATGAATTTAAGCTAGGAATAAATATATTCAATAATAATTGTATTGAATTAGGTATAACCTCTGTTCAAGATGCAACAGCACATAATTCACTTGATCAGTGGCAGGCATTTTTGGATATTCTTGGTAAAGGTTTGATTGATCCATCTATCAATATGATGGTAGGAATAGACCATATACAAGAGTTCTTAGAAATGGGATTGCATTTTCAGTCATTAGTATCAAGAATTAAAGTGGGGCCGGCCAAAATTATGGCTACTATGACCACTGGAACACTTCACCCTTCGTTGGAGGAACTTTGCGAAAAAATAAGGTATGCTGAAAGCAGAGGTTTCCAGATTGCATTGCATGGAGTAGAAGCGGAAGTGAATTTTCAGGTTACTGAGGCTATAGGAAGATGCTCAGACGGAGAGAGTAATAATTTTAGGCATAGAATTGAGCATTGTTCGGAATGCCCTCCAAATCTTGGTGACAAATTATCTAAAAATGGTATGGTCATAGTTACACAACCTGCATTTATATATTATATGGGAGATAGGTATAGAAAAAATGTTGAGGAATATAAACAGGATTGGTTGTATAGAATAAGGTCTTTATATGCCAGAGGCATTGTTGTCGGTATAGGATCTGATTCACCAGTAATTCCCATGAATCCTCTAATGGGAATTTATGCTGCAGCTACCAGACTTTCTTCTGATGGCTATGTATTGAATGTTGATGAAACAGTCTCTGTAGAACAGGCATTAAATATGTATACCTTAGGCAGTGCTTACGCTTCGTTTGATGAAAAGAAAAAGGGGTATATCGGAGTTGGTGCCTATGCTGATTTAATATTGCTAGACCGAGATCCAACGACTATAGATGCTAGCGAAATTAAAGATGTTAAAAACGTCATGACTATTATAGCTGGCCGCATAGTATGGCAAGGCTGAAAACATTTGTGGACTATAATATAGGATCATTTTCTACGCTCCATAATAAAGTCTGCCAAAGTTATAAGTGAATTCTTATACTCTGATTTTGGCAGATGATTTATACTAGCTATAGCTTTATCACAGAAATCTTTGGCCACACCGTAAGATTCCTGGATAATTGACGAATTGTTAATCATTTCTATTGATTTTTGTAGATTTAAGTTGCTATTGCCGTCCTGAAATAATTTTATTATAGGGTTATTATTTGGATATTGTTCTAGTAGGAGTATAGATGGTAGGGTCAATGTTCCTTGTACCAGATCATTGCCAACAGGTTTACCAAATTCTTCTTCTGTTCCAGAAAAATCTAATATGTCATCGATTATTTGGAATGCCATGCCGACATTATATCCATAATTTCTTAGTGCTTGTACGTCAGTCTCTGGGGCTCCGCTTAAAATAGCACCGGACTCAGCAGAAGTACAGAATAGGGAAGCAGTTTTATGGTATATCCTGCGCCAGTACGGATTTCTTCCTAAATCCCATTTGAAAGCGTCCAGAATTTCTGCCAACTCTCCGCTAGATAGTTCCATGATAGTCTCAGAGAATCTTTTTATAACTCGTACATTATTTGTGTCACAAACAAAAGTTGCAGAAGTTGCAAATACATAATCGCCTAAAAGTAGAGCTATGTCTTTCCCCCATGTGCTACTTATAGTTGCTTTCCCGCGTCTTACATCAGAATTATCCACTGTGTCATCATGTATAAGTGTGGCAATGTGAAGTAACTCTACTGCTGTAGCCATTATGTGCGGGTGGTCGTGAGTATATGGGTAAAATTTGGATGCTAGTAGAGTTATAGCTGGCCGCGTACGTTTTCCAGGCACTTCTAGCACATCTTCTAAAAGTTCGCCGAGTGTTTCGAAGGCGTCTGCAGACGCCTTCTTGCCAAGTGAAGATAGCTTTTCTTCTACAATATTTAGATCTTTTTGGATTGGCTCATAGAATTCTGTAGTCAATATGCTCCAATATACTTACATTTTACTTAGGGTCTAGTGTCTTTTAGTTTTCTAATTTCTTCTGTAGCCAAATCATCTTCTAGTTTCTCATAAAGTGGGAATGGTTCGACTAATTTTTGACCTGGGGGTAGTGCGGATATAGATTGATCCCACTGCCATCCAATTTGATCGAGTGTTTCATTGAATCCCAGCATATTGTTTAGCTTTTCTGAGCTGAATGGTAAGAAAGGGTAGAGGGCTATTTTTAGTCCATTTAATACATTAAGTGAGACCCAGAGCGTAGTAGCTGTTTTCGAGGCGTCGTTTTTTATTGTTTTCCAGGGCTCTTTTTGTTCCAAGTATCGATTAGCTTCACGTGCTATGTCCATTGCAGAATTCAGTGCCATTCGGAAATGACACCCTGATAACTGATCAGAAACTGTTTCGAATAACTTTTGTGTTTTATCTAGGAGTCTCAAATCTTCGGTGTCCAAATTAGAAGGCAGGGGTATTGATCCATCAAAGTTACGATATGTGAATGTTAGTACCCTATTTGCTAAGTTACCAAATGTGGCTAGCAATTCATCATTATTTCTCTTTATGAAGTCTGACCATGAGAAGTCAGAGTCGCTGGTTTCTGGCATTGTTGCCGATAGATAATATCTCAATGGATCCGGATCGAATCTAGATAAATAATCTGGCAGCCAAACAGCCCAGTTGCGGCTTTTAGATAATTGCTGCAATTCCAGTGTGAGGAATTCATTTGCTGGAACATCGTAAGGTAATTGGGTATTGCCGTATCCCATTAGCATAGCAGGCCAAATTATTGTGTGGAAAGGTATATTATCCTTACCAATAAAATAATAACTTTTAGCATTTCCATCCCAGAAATTTTTCCACAGATCTGTGTTTCCTTGCATGGCAGACCATTCTTTTGAGGCAGACAGATATCCTATTACTGCCTCAAACCAGACATAAATACGCTTATTGTCGTATCCCGTAACGGGTATAGATATGCCCCAATCTAGGTCTCGTGTGATAGCCCTATCATGTAATCCTTCCTCCAAGTACCTGCGGGTAAAATTTAGAGCGTTTGGTCTCCAGTGTCGTTGATTGGTCACCCACTCCAATAGGTCTTCTCCGAAGTCACTCAGTTTCAGGAAAAAATGTTCAGTTTCCCTGATATCCGGTTTATCTCCTGAAATCCGGCACCGTATGTTGATTAACTCCTCTGGGTTGAGAGGCTTCCCACAATTGTCACATTGATCCCCACGTGCATCCGGATTGTCACAGTATGGGCATTGTCCATTTACATATCTATCTGGCAAGAATCTCTGGCAACTATGGCAAAATGGCAGTAGAGATTTACCAGTATATATATGACCTTTCATTCTGAGGGTTTCAAATATATCGTGTACTGTATCCCTATGGTTTGAAGTTCTTGTAGTTGTGAAAAGGTCGAATGAAATCCCCAGCTTTTCCCAGCAATCCAAGAATTCACTATGATATCTATTGACTACCTCTTCGGGGGTAGTACCTTCTTCTTCTGCTCTTAATGTTATAGGAGTGCCATGCTGGTCACTGCCTGATACCATTAATACTTGATTGCCAATCATCCTGTTATAACGAGCGAATATATCTGCTGGCAGGTAACATCCTGCAATGTGTCCTAGATGCAAAGATCCATTTGCATATGGCCAAGCTGCGCCTATAAATATATTTTGGGACATAAAGACCAGAAATCTCCACGAGGATTGTTCGTACATTCTATCATACTGGTGAATAATACACCTAGATCGAGTTTTGAATTTCTAGTTCATCTATGGCTGGTTCATTTTTAATATCTATCCAGATGTCGTACAAATTACGTTTTGACATGCCTGTTTCATTAGCGATCTTATCACGTGCATCTCTAGGAGATGCACCAGAAGTGATTAAGTCTTGAAGCATAACTCTGGCTTCATGTTCTGTAGGGTAATAATCATTTGCTTCGCCTTTCATTACTATTGTGAACTCTCCTCGGGGATTTTCGAAATGGCTTATAGCATCAGATATCTTGCCATGAAAATTCTCCTCGTACAGTTTGGTCATTTCACGTAAAATAGCTACATTTCTATCTCCTAGGCTTCCCTTTAGGTATTCTAAGGTATTCCTTATGCGATGGGGTGCCTCAAACATTATAATAGTCTCAGATGATTTCTTGAGATTATCTATGAGTCTATTTTTGTCAATATTTTTTCTCGGAAGAAAACCAACGAAAGTAAAGCGGTTACCGGACATTCCAGATAATGCCAATGCACTTGTTACCGCGGATGGACCAGGAACGGAAAGCACTGGAATACCGTTTCTGATTGCAGAAGAAATCAACTCAGCACCAGGGTCACTAATAACAGGTGTTCCGGCATCAGACACTAGAGCTACATCATTCCTTGATAAAGCATCTATGATTCTTGGCAATTTGGCTTTCTTATTTCGTTCGTGGAAACTTGTTAGTGGAGTATGTATATCATAACTGGAAAGTAATTTGCGAGTAGTGCGAGTATCCTCGGCTGCTATTAATTTTACTTCCTTTAATATACGTAACGCCCGTATAGTGATATCCTCTAGGTTGCCAATTGGAGTAGCAATAACATATAAGGAAGCCATGTCTATTAAATTCCTAACCAGAAAATCTAGATCCCATGTTGGATCTTAGGTTCTTAGTTCAGTGGTCTATCTTTAGGAGCGCCAAGAACGCTTCTTGTGGGATCTCAACATTCCCAACTCTCTTCATCCTTTTCTTTCCTTCAGCCTGTTTTTCTAATAGTTTACGCTTTCTTGTTATATCACCACCATAACATTTAGCTAACACGTTTTTCCTTAGTGCTTTTATCGTTTCTCGGGCAATTATTCGGTTTCCGATAGCAGCTTGTAATGGCACCTCGAATAGTTGTCTAGGTATGAGTGTTCTCAGTTTCTCTACTAAAGCCTTACCCCAATAAAAAGCCTTGTCTTTATGCATTATGACTGATAATGCGTCTACTGGCTGATTGTTGACAAATAACTCAATCCTAACCAATGGTGCAGCTATATAGCCCTCGAAAGAGTAATCCATGGAGGCATACCCTTGAGTACGAGATTTGAGCTGATCGTAGAAGTCGATCAGTACTTCAGATAATGGGGCTTTATACTCTAACACTACCCTAGCTTCTGAAGAGACACCTAATTCATCATTTGGGTCTACATTGGATTGGAGGTATTCCATCCTTTTGAATTCTCCACGTCGGGATGTGGTCAATTCCATAATTGTTCCAATAAATCTAGCAGGTGACACTATACTGAGATTCAACCATGGTTCTCTCATTTCAGTTATATTGTTTATGTTTGGTAGTTTCGTTGGGCTATCAACTACTAGTACGCTCCCGTCTTGTAGAGCAACCTCATATGCAACTCCAGGGGCTGTGAATAGCAGGTTTAATCCATATTCTCGTTCTAATCTTTCTTGCACGATTTCCATATGCAAAAGTCCTAGGAAACCACATCTAAAGCCAAAACCTAATGCATTACTTGTTTCTTGCTCGAAACTTAGAGCAGAGTCATTAAGTTGTAATTTTTCCAAAGCTATCCTTAGAGATACATAATCTTCACCATCAGACGGGTATAATCCTGCAAAGACCATTGGCTTCAGTGGCTTATATCCAGGTAGGGGTTCGGTAGCTGGTTTAGATACTGTAGTTATAGTATCTCCCACACGGCACTCATTAACATCTTTTAGTCCAGTTGCGATGTAACCCACTTCTCCTTCATATATCCTGTCTATCGGAGTTAATCCAGGTTTGAACACTCCTACTTCTAGAACATCTCCTTTGGATTTAGTTGACATTAGTAGAACGTTATCGCCCTTTGATATAGACCCTTCGAACAGTCTTACGTATGCAACAACACCCTTATACTGGTCATAAGATGAGTCAAAAACTAAAGCCCTTAGGCAGTCTGAAGACGAAACAGGTGCTGGGACTTGTTTGATTATCCTGTCCAGTAACTCTGGTATACCTGTACCATCTTTTGCTGATACGTACATAATTTCATCTTCCAAAAAACCTAATGTTTGCACTAGCTCCTGTGCTACTCGTTGTGGCTGAGATAAAGGTAGGTCTATCTTGTTAACTATTGGTATGATTTCAATGTCATGATCCATTGCAAGATATACGTTTGCCAAAGTTTGGGCTTGTATACCTTGGGTTGCGTCTACTACTAGAAGTGCTCCCTCACAAGCTGCTAGAGCTCGAGACACCTCATAGCTGAAGTCGACGTGTCCAGGTGTATCGATAAGGTTGAGTTGATATTCGCCATCTGAGGTAGAGTGGTTCATACGAACTGCCTTACCCTTAATGGTAATACCCCTTTCACGCTCCAGCTCCATCTGATCCATAACTTGTTCAGTCATTTCTCTTGAACTCAATGTTCTTGTAGCTTCCAATAAACGATCAGCAAGCGTAGATTTTCCGTGATCTATGTGAGCGATTATACAGAAATTTCTTATTCTGGAGATATCCATTCTAGGATAATGGTAACATAGGCTACTCATGCCTACAAGTTAGATGCTTTATATGTTTTGTGTTTGATTCACTAGAAACAGTAAGGGAGGAATCTCAAAGATTCCTCCCTTACTGTTTCTAATTTCTTTTGAGTTATAAGTTAACTAGACTCGAACGCAGGCTACAAAGTGACCTGGGGATACCTCTCTGAGGTCGGGTATTCCATTTTCATTCGATTTACCAGGCATATGGTTACCATTGCACTCACCGTCAACAAATACAGGGCATCTTGGATGGAATACGCAGCCTGCAGGTGGGTGTAATGGACTTGGCACATCTCCTTGTAGCACAACCCTTTCTCTTGTTGCCTCAACTATTGGGTCAGGTATTGGAACTGCTGACAATAGGGCTTGAGTGTATGGGTGTAACGGGTTTTCATATAATTCGTTTCTGTCTGCTATTTCAGCAATCTTACCGAGATACATAACTACTATCCTGTCGCTGATATGCCTTACTACAGATAGGTCATGCGCAACAAAGAGATAAGTTAACTCGAATTGTTCCTGAAGCTCTTCGAGAAGGTTAATCAACTGAGCTTGTATGGATACATCTAAGGCGGAGACAGGCTCGTCGCATACTATGAAGCTTGGCCTTACAGCTAAGGCTCTTGCAACTCCTATACGCTGCCTCTGTCCTCCACTAAATTCGTGCGGGAATCGCTCAGCCATGTATGGACTCAATCCAACAACTGTCATGAGTTCCTGAACCTGGTCTTTGAACTCTGCCCTGCTTCTTGTCATTTTGTGGACAATTAGAGGTTCACCTACTATGTTGCCGGCACTCATACGAGGGTTGAGGGATCCATATGGATCCTGAAATATCATCTGCATTCTTCTACGCATACCACGTAGCTCTTTATTTCCGAGTGTGGAAAGATCAGTTCCTTCGAAGAAAACTTTTCCTGAGGTAGGTTTATACAATTGGAGCATGGTACGACCGACTGTGGTTTTCCCACAACCGCTTTCTCCAACCATGCCAAGTGTTTCCCCTCTATGTATCTTGAAACTTACGTCATCAACTGCCTTAACATCTGCCACTTTTTTCTGGAATAAGATACCAGCTGTGACAGGGAAGTATTTAACTAGATTCTGGACGTCTACTAGAACTTCAGCTTCTTGTGTGCTCATATTTAACTCTCCTATCCTCTTCCCATAGCGGATGCGCCTAGTTGATCGGCCACAAAGCAAGCTGCTGTATGGCCATTTGACACTTCCAATAGTTCGGGTATTTCAGTTGCACATTTCTCGATTGCAAATTTGCACCTAGCTCTGAAAGCACAGCCCTGTGGTAGCATTATTAGATCTGGGGGCTGGCCTTCTATAGGTATCAATTTTTCTTTCAGGGGTTCGTCTAGTCTTGGTACTGAGTTCAGAAGCCCTATAGTATATGGATGCCTTGGGTTCTTGTATATCTCAAGAGCTGTACCGCGCTCTATGATTTTGCCAGCGTACATCACATTAACTCTGTCAGCGTAGCGTGCTACAACACCTAGGTTGTGAGTGATTATCAGGTTTGAGGTTCCATGTTCCCTGCCAAGCCTTTGCATTAATTCCAGTATCTGAGCTTGAATCGTAACGTCTAGAGCAGTTGTTGGTTCATCTGCGATGAGCAATTTGGGATTACAACTCATTGCCATAGCAATCATTACTCTTTGTCTCATACCACCGCTGAATTGGTGAGGATAATCCTGGAGCCTTGTTCGGCCTTCTGGGATACCAACCATTTGCAGAAGTTCAGTAGCTCGATCTTCAGCCTCTTTTTTATTGTACCCTAAGTGCAACTCTACAGTCTCTGTTAGTTGTTTGCCTATTGTCAAAACTGGATTCAAAGATGTCATAGGCTCCTGAAATATCATAGCCATGTCTTTTCCACGTATCTTACGCATCTCAGAATCACTGACGTTCAGTACATCTGTGCCGTCAAAAATAGCCTCACCAGATACGATTCTGCCGGGTTTCTGTATGAGACGCATTAGTGATAATGCGCTAACGCTTTTGCCACAACCACTTTCACCAACAAGGCCGAGAATCTCGCCTTCCTCAAGGTCATATGAGATGCTGTCTACAGCTTTCACAACACCTTCAGGGGTGTAGAAGTAGGTGGCCAGATCCTTTATTTCCAATAGCTTAGCCACTTGACCCTCCTTTAACGTGGTCTCTTATAGACCAAGGACCGATTCAGAATAGTCTGTCTGTCATGTAAACACAGGGCCGGGGTTATGAACCCAGAGTTTGAGAGTTATCTCTTCCTCTGGGGAAGAGGAGACTCGAACTCCTACGCCTCTCGGCACATGATCCTAAATCATGCTCGTCTACCATTCCGACACTTCCCCACTAGTATTAATCCATGACCCGCACAGGACTTGAACCTGTAACCCACTGATTAAGAGTCAGTTGCTCTACCAATTGAGCTAGCGGGCCACATTACAGCTCGCCCCATGCGCTAAATTAGTCGCAATCTAGCATGTAAAAATCGTAGTGTCAATAGATATGATATATATAATAGTGAAACATGATTATTAATTAAAAATGCATCCTAAATATAGATGTCCTTTAGACTGATATGTGCGTCTGTACAATCAATTAAAATTTAGTTGTGTGGCTTAATATGTATAGATATAATGCACAGTGTGAAAATAAACGAATTGGGTGAACAGGGTTTATTAAAAATCATCAAAGAGATGGTTGCAAGATCTGATAGATCCACACTATTAGGGGAAGGTGATTTGATATTGGGCATTGGAGATGACGCTGCGTCTTGGAAAACAAATGAAGCAGTGACATTGGCTACGACGGATACAATGGTAGATGGAGTCCATTTCTCCACAGAACACCTATCATGGAAAGATATTGGATGGAAAGCCATAGCTGTAAACATCAGTGATATAGCAGCAATGGGCGGCACATCTCTTTATGCTCTCGTTACTTTAGGTCTTAATCCGGATAAAGAAGTGGATGATGTAATAGCCTTATACGAAGGAATGTTGTCTGCATGCAGAGAGTATACAGTTCGGATTGTAGGAGGAGATTTGGTGAGATCTTCAGTGGATTTTGTTACAATAGCTTTGACTGGTGAGCATAGCAATGGTGGCTTGACTAGGGGATCTATGCAGACAGGAGATTTGATAGCCGTTACAGGTCATTTAGGCTCTTCTGCAGCCGGTCTGGCATTAATGACCAATGGTATAAAGGGTTGGCATGCAGATAGAGAATTATTGATACAAAGCCACATTCACCCTATACCGAGAATTATGGAAGCTAGGATCCTAGTAGAAAATAATATAAAAGCTGCAATGGACATTAGTGATGGATTGTTAATAGATTTAAAAAGATTTTGTGAGAGTAGTTCAGTTGGGGCCGATATTTATTCTGACTCTATCCCTATTGCTCTCGAAGTTCATAAGGTTTTTCCTAATGATGCCCTCGCATTTGCTTTGAGTGGCGGGGAAGACTACGAATTGTTATTTAGTGGATCTGAAGAGTTAATAACAAGAATTTTACCTGTGTTTCCGTCGGGAGCTTCAATTATAGGAAAAGTTGTGGACCAGCATATGGGAGATGTTGTTGTATTCAATGTGGTAGGGGACATACTAAAAACAGAAAGACTAGGGTGGGATCATTTTAAGATATGAAAGACTTAGAATTTAAGAGTAGTAGCCCTGAGTACACTAGGCGAATAGGATTTGCTATTGGTGTTTCTATAAAGCCAGGCGATATTATTTTGCTAAGTGGTGACCTTGGTACAGGGAAAACTTGTTTAACTCAGGGTATAGCCAATGGCATGGGGGTCTCCGACTATGTTCGTAGTCCAACATTCGTATTAGTAACGATCCATCAGGGAAGTATGCCACTTTACCACATGGACTTGTATAGGATTGAGGGTGTTCCAGAGGCCATAGGATTGGGCATAGACGAATATCTTTACGGGGATGGAGTGTCCGTCATAGAATGGGCTGATAAAGCCATAGATGTGTTTCCTAGGCCTTATATATTAATAAACCTGTACCATAAATCAAAGAGATCTAGATTAATTCAATTCCACCCATTTGGAGAGAGATATGAGACACTTGTCTCCGATGTACATCAACTTATTGAAGGCAAATTAGCCTAACAAATTAATTATGAGGATTTTCAAGATTCATGGAATTAATTATTGATACGTCTACAAGGTTTGCAACAGTTGGCATCTCACTAGACGGAAAAATGCAGCGTGAGTATAGTTGGTTTTCCAAACAGAATCATACTGTGGAAATATTACCATCGATAGAATATATTCTAAAATCTATAGGATCAACTCCTAGAGATTTGACTTCTATATTTGTTGCTCGTGGCCCAGGTGGGTTTAGTGCACTGAGAGTTGGGATAAGTATAGCTAAAGGGTTTTCTGTTGCGTATGGTATCCCCGTAGTAGGGATTAGCACATTGGAAGTAGAGGCGTATCCATTTATTGGCCTGGGCTCGAATGTATGCCCTATGATAGACATTGGTAGAGAAGATATGGCTGTAGTTTTGTTTAAACCTAACGGTAGTTCCTATGGTTATGAAAGGCTATGTGAAGAGCATGTCTTACCACTTGAAAACATACTTTCTCTAGTTGATGGACCCACTATATTTTGTGGGGAAGGATCATTACGTATGGATAGAATAGAATACAGTAAGTTGAATAATGACGTTATAATACCCAATCAATCCTCTCCTACCAGAAGGGCTACTTCAATGGCAACATTAGGATACAAGAAATTGATTGATGGAAACCTAGATGATATATCTGCTTTGGAACCTGTATATATGCGTGGGCCGTCTATTACATTGCCAAAGAAATAATGAAATAAGTTGCATGCATTTGTATTACAATCACAAATGTTGAGTAAAGCAGGTGCCAATATATCCGTAGTCCATTTGCCGTGGTGCTTTAGACCATAATTTATACCATGAACATCTAACAATTTATGAAATATAGTTTATACTTCATGCAAGTTAGTGAAAGATAAAGTAGGAGGCGAATTGAGTATTGAAAAAACTTTAGCGTTAATAAAGCCAGATGGAGTGCAAAGAGGACTTGCTGGCACCGTATTGTCAAGGTTTGAACAGAAGGGTTTGAAATTGGTTGCACTTAAGATGTTGCACGTTTCTGGTGATCTTGCGGCAAAGCATTACTCTGCACATACAGAGAGGCCTTTTTATAAGGACTTAGTAAGCTTTATAACATCTAGTCCTTTGATTGCTTTGGTATTAGAAGGACCTAAAGCAGTAGAGTCAGTTAGGGCAATTATGGGCGTTACAAACCCACTCGAGGCTCAACCCGGAACTATACGTGGTGACTTGGGTCTAGATATAGAGCACAATATTATACACGGCTCAGACTCTCCAGAGTCTGCAGACTACGAAATAGGGCTTTTTTTTAGAGCTGAGGAAGTTCTTGAGTATAGTAGAGACATGGATAAATGGGTTATTGGACCCTAAATAAGACTGGTGCGCGGTTCCAGTATTTTTCTATTTGATACATATCCCTTTCTTCTGGGCTGAACACGTGAGCGATAAAATCTATGTAGTCCAGCAGTATCCAACCACCTTCACTTGAGCCTTCGAGATGTGTTAGCTTCATACCTGATTTTGCAAGGGTTTCATCTATGTCATTTACGAGAGCTTGCATTTGACGCTTGCTTTCAGCAGTCATTACTATGAAGTAATCAGTAAAAGAACAAACTGACCGCATATCCATAAGAATTATGTCTGTAGCATTCTTTTCGGATGCAACATCTACTGTAAGCCTAGCAGCTTCAGATGGTATTAGACTAGTATTTTCAATCATGTACGCTAAGTTTATATTCTTGCTAATAAGAGGTCAATGGTAAAGCCAAAATCGACTTGAATATGATATAGTCGTCTAGTGGAAATAGGACAATAATATTACTATTTGCTTGGAGGAAGCGCAGTTGAATAATCATAAGGCGGTTGTAGCGATGAGCGGGGGAGTAGATTCCTCGGTTGCCGCCTATTTATTAAAAAATCAAGGCTATGACTTGGTTGGGATAACTATGAAATTGTGGGACCAAGATGGAGTGGAAGCCGTTGGGGCAAACAGGGGTTGCTGTACTGTTGATGATATAGAAGATGCTAGAAGAGTGTGTCAATTGATTGACATACCCCATTATGTGGTAAATTTCCAGAAGGAATTCCAGGAGCATGTTATAGATTATTTCTGTAGCGAATATCAGCAAGGTAGGACACCTTACCCATGTTTGGCATGTAATGATAAGATCAAATTTGATTTCCTAATGAGACAAAGTCAGGCACTAGGGTTTGATTACATTGCAACTGGTCATTACGCTAGAATGGATTACTCAGGACCAACCCCGCGGCTTTTTAGTGGTGTTGACAGGAGTAAGGATCAATCTTACGTCCTATTCAACTTGCGCCCTAATCAAGCACAGAATCTCCTGTTACCATTGGGAGATTATGATAAATATGCTATAAGGGATATTGCCAGAAATGCAGGGCTTCCAGTTGCCGATAAGCTGGATAGCCAAGACATTTGCTTTATTCCACAGAATGATTATAGGGCATTTATATCTGAAAGATTTAGCCCTAGTCCAGGAGATATAGTGGATTCTCTAGGGAAGGTTTTAGGTAAACACAAGGGTATTGAATTCTTTACAGTGGGGCAAAGGCGAGGTATTGGTATTCAGGAAGAAAGACCACTTTTCGTTCTGGCAATCGATAGAGGTAAAAGCAGAGTAATAGTAGGTTATGCAGAGGAACTCATGCAAGATTCTATATGGGCTAGTAACGTTAATTACATATCTGGGTTTGTTCCTAGCGAAAGCATGGAAGTTAATGCAAAGATAAGATATAAAGCATTACCATCCCCAGCAACGGTTACACCACATGGGGATTGGGCAGAGATTAAATTTCATGAACCACAACGAGCTATTACACCTGGGCAAGCTGTAGTCTTCTACGACGACAATGAAGTTTTGGGAGGCGGTTTCATAGAAGGGCTAATCTTGGATTGATAGACATTTAATGTAAGCTATTTACAAAATGTTTCTATATATTGTGGCGGTAGTAATCTATACATCTCTTGAATAGAAGGTTCTGAAAGTTTATTTTCATAGAATCCATATTGAATATGGTACTGAAGCATGCAGAATAAATTCTCAAGGAGTTAGTTATGGATGGGGTTCTTAAAGGGATAAGAGTTATAGATTTTGGTCAGTATATTGCGGGTCCATTGTTGGGCATGATGCTTGCAGATCACGGAGCAGAAGTTATACACATAGACCCACCAAATGGTCCTGCTTGGGACACTCCAGCAAATAATACATGGAACAGAGGCAAGAAGTCTTTGACACTGGATTTGAAAAATCCTGCGGATTTGTATGTCTCAAAGAAACTTGTGAATTCAGCTGATGTACTGATTGAGAATTTCAGACCCAATGTAATGACTAGATTGGGTCTGGGATATGAGGCGATGTTGAAATCCAACCCAAGATTGTTGTATTGTTCGATGCCAGGATTTGCCGCAGATGACCCTAGGTCGAATATCAGAGGTTGGGAAGGTATAATAGCATCTGCTACTTGGACGTACAGACCATCATCCATAGATAGCAACAGCACTCGGCCGGTATACACTTCTATACCTATAGCCTCAAGCTATGCAGCTTTTATATCTGCAGTAAGCATATCTATGGCATTGATATCTAGAGAATCCTATGGTCTTGGTCAATGGATTGAGGTTCCATTATTTGATGCCATGTTCCCAGTGATGGGTAGCAGAGTAATAACTTTGCATGATCAAACAACACCTACTTCTAGGGGTGTCAATCCAGGCTGGACTAGAACATTTGAATGTAATGATGGTAGGTGGGTTCAATATCATTCAGGGAACCTACGTTTCGATGATTTCCTGAGTGCTACAGGAGTAGATTTATGGCCTACATCAGAATCTCCATCTGACTATCAGAATAGAATGGAAGACTTATTCAAGACTCGTTCATCTACAGAATGGGAGAGCCTGATCTCTCATCTGGGTAGTGAGGCCGCTATTTGTAGAAGTACATCCGAGTGGATTGCTCATCCACATGCATGGCAATCTGGAATGGTAACTATGGTAGATGGCACAAATTTAGGTAGCATGGTTCAGCCAGGGATAAATACTCGGCTATCTAAAACTCCGGGTAATATAAGAGGGCCAGTCTTAGTAGTTAAACCAGAAGAGATAGATTTAGATACAACGTTTTCTTCAGCAGGGCATGATCTCAGTGAATTGGAGAATTCCTTGCCGCCAGTTTTGAAAGATGTGAAGGTTCTTGATCTGTGTATAGTTCTTGCTGGACCTACTTGCGGAAGAACACTAGCAGAGTTTGGAGCGGACGTTATTAAAATTGATAGCCCAGACAGGTTGAGAGTGTCCTTTCATAATGAAATAAATAGAGCTAAGCGCAGTATTGTTTTGGACCTGAAAACAGAAAAGGGGCTGAGCATTTTCTGGAAGTTATTAGAGGGTACGGATGTGGTAGTTCAGAATTTTCGCAAAGGAGTAGCAGACAAATTAGGTGTAGGTTACGAACAAGTTCGACTTAAAAAGCCAGACATTATATATGCATCTTTGAACACGTATGGTCAAGAAGGTGAATTAGCTGACAGGCCTGGTCATGAACAAATTGCCCAAGCTGCTACAGGTATGCAAGAGAGGTTTGGAGGAGAAGGTCAACCATTAACCCAACCTTTTGCGATAAATGACTATGGCACTGGTTTTATGGGTGCTTATGGAGTCGCCCTAGCGTTAATGCATCGTATGAGAACAGGTGAAGGACAACATGTAGACACAGCTTTAGCTTATACAAGCTGTACGCTACAGTCCACCTTTCTAATGGATTACCCAGGGAAAATTTGGAATGAGATTAGAGGGCAGGATGCTCTAGGCAGTGGGCCCCTGAATAGAGCCTATCAGGTTAAGGACGGTTGGGTTTTTTTGTCGTTGCCTTGGAATCAAAGAGATAGATTAAGGCAAGTTAATAAAATGGAAGACATTATGGTTTTGAATTCGACAGAACTGGAGCAGAGGATAGAGAATGTGATGATATCTCAGACTGTTGTAGACTGTGTAAAGCTTATGGGATCATTGGATATTTCAGCCCATAGGGTTGTTGATAAGGCAAGTGATTTATTAGAGGATCAGTGGATTGTGTCTCATGGCTTGAGCATCACCAGGGAGCATCAAGAGTTAGGTAATATAACTACTACTGGGCCTGCACCACGTCTTTCACTTACGCCAGTTCGTGTAGGACGCCCAGCTCCAAAACCTGGTTCAGATGCAAAAGAAATCCTGAGCGATATAGGCTTGGAATCTGAATTCGACAGGCTTGTTGAAGAACGAGTCATTAAATTAGATGGTATAACACCTAGTTAAGGTTAAGAGTAATGAAAAGCAATGCTAAACCTACATTCGATGAGGAACTGATTGCCAGAAATTCAGGATATTTTTCAATAGCTGGCATTGATGAAGTCGGACGTGGTCCAATTGCAGGCCCGGTTGTGTCAGCTGCAGTAATATTGGAAACAAGCATGTTTTTTAATTGGCTGTCAAAAATTCGTGACAGTAAACAACTTTCCCATAAAAGGAGAGTTGAGATATTCGATTCTATAGTTTCAGAAAATATACCATATGGTATAGGGATAGTATCATCTTCAGAGATAGACGATATTGGGATTGTAGAAGCTACCAGAAAATCTATGATTAAAGCTGTAGACAATTTAGGGATAAATCCGGACTTTCTTCTTATAGATGCTGTGTCTCTAGATAAACATGGAATAGAATCTAAATCTATAATAAAAGGGGATCAGCTATGTTTGTCAATCGCTGCTGCCTCTATAGTTGCGAAAGTTTGCAGAGACAGTATGATGTTAGAAGAAGATTACAATTATCCCGGTTATGGATTCGCTCAAAACAAAGGATATCCGACAAAGTTGCACATGGATAGGCTACGAGAGTTAGGTCCAACTCCTATACACAGGTTTTCATTTGCTCCTGTAAGGGATATATCCAGATCTTGGTAAATATAAGGCTCTCAACTTGTGGGTTTTATATTTATGATAGTAACCTTTAATTCTATATTAGGAGAATAGTATGAAGCAGACTACTCAGTTGCGTAATATATTGGAAGGTGATCAAGTGCTATTGGCCCCATTCACGTATGATGCTTTTGCGGCCCGTATCGGGGAGGAAGTTGGGTTTAAAACTATCTATATGTCTGGGTTCGGGGTATCTATGTCAAAAGGAGTTCCTGATATAGGATTGCTTACACAGACAGAGATGATTGAGAATGCTGCTTATATAGCTCAGTCTGTTAATGTACCAGTGATAGCAGATGCTGATACGGCCTACGGCAATCCATTAAATGCATGGCGGACAGTGCGAGATTACGAACGTTCAGGTGTTGCAGGTATACATATAGAAGATCAAGTTGCACCCAAAAAATGTGGTTTTTTTGAAGGTAAAGATGTTATATCAAAAGAAGAAGCTATCCAGAAAATAAGAGCTGCCGTTGATGCGAAAACTGATCCAGACTTTGTAATAATTGCCAGATCGGACGCGCTTGTAGTGAATGGATGGGAGGATACCGCTGAAAGATGTAGAGCTTATTATGAAGCAGGGGCTGATCTAGTATTTGTCGATGGAATACAGGGGATTAAAGATTTGGAGACTTACGCTAGTATTCTTGGAGATATCCCGCGTATGTATAATGGTGAATTGCCAGTATCTGAATCACAGAGATTGGGTTTCAAAATCCAGATACACAGGGGACCAATGTTCTCACTACACACTGCTATTACTGGCTTTATGAGCGAGTTGTTGAATACTGGTGTAATGACTGAATACGCTGATGGCAACGGTTCAATATTGAGAAAAGCTATCACTCGCACTCTTGATTTGGAGGGTTTTCAAGATCTGGAGCGCCGGTACGTAACGCAGTAGACTTACGGGACGTGATGTAATGCACATACAAAAATGATTTAATGGATTCTTCTTTTCTTGCTCATATGTGTTAAAATCTGACGTAGCGTATATTGGAGTATTAATATGCCTATATATGAATACCACTGTCAAAATTGTAACAAAATAGCATCTGTATTGTTTAGGAGTTTTTCCGAAGTTGGAGAGGCTATATGTCCTCATTGTTCAAGCAATAAATTAAATCGCTTGATGTCCAGATTCACTATCGGTAAACCCTATGGTGATTTCATGAAAAACTTGCCATCTTGGGAGACTATGACAGACTTTGATGAAAATGATCCTCAGAGCACGGCAAAGATGCTTCGTATGTGGAAAGATTCAATGGGTGGGAACATAGGACCTCAAGGAGAGGAAATGCAAGCCTACCAAGATATTGCTGACATTACACAAGAGTTCAAAAGCACAGGATTAGATGCTTAAACTTGGCATATGGCTTGTCGATTTGCAAGGTTTCGGGCTCATAATGTAAAAGAACCTACTTATCGTGTGAACTGTAATGAGTACAGTATGAATAAAGAAGATCGCAAAATCCTAGTATCTAGACTGAGAGGTCTATATGTAATATTGGATGCCCAATTTCTGCAAAATAAGGATATTGTAGGCGTTGCCGCATCTGTATTGTCTGGGGGAGCTAAGATTCTTCAGGTACGTGACAAATTGAGTGATAAAGGCGACATATTGGAATCTACAAAACGGATACGGGATATCTGTGAGGATTATGGTTCATTACTTATAGTAAACGACCATGTAGATTTGGCAGTAGCTTCCAATGCACATGGTGTCCATTTGGGCCAGCATGATTTGCCTATAGAGGAAGCTAGGAATATTTTGCTACCTTGGCAATTGATAGGTACATCTAATGCAACTGTTGATGAGGCTTCAGAGTCTATGAGCCGTGGTGCAGATTATATTGCTGTGGGAGCTATCTTTCCAACAACGACCAAAGGGAATACAAGGCCTGCGGGCCTGAATACACTTACTAGAGTTAAAGAGTTGGCCTTTGTTCCCGTAGTGGCAATAGGAGGCATAAACGAATCGAATGTGGCACAGGTAATTGATGCCGGTGCAGATGCTGTATGTGTTATATCTGCAGTTATTGGAGCTGCTGATCCTGAGTCTGCAGCTGGGCGGATGGCATCGTACATCTCATAAGTATCAATTGCATAGAGGTGCAGGATGTCTAGGGTTTTATAGCACTATGGCACCTTCTAACAATCTAGCAGAAGGCGCCGTTTAGTTGGCTTTTATCAATGTTAAGATAATCGTTGGTTGAAGAACTGGATTGCTCTTGGCCAAGAATCATAAGATGCTGCTAGGTTGTATCCATTAGGGTTGCTATCATTGAAGAACCCATGAGCTGCACCTTCATATATGTGGAGTTCTACTTCCTTGTTGTTTTGTGTAAGTATGTCGTTTAACTGGTTTGCCCGTTCAGCTTCGCCGTCACCATAGAATGCAAGTACTGGTGCGTTTATATCTTTCAAGTTTTCTGGGGGATTTGGAAGTCCGCCATAATACACTATAGCCGCACCCACGTTTTTATTACGTATTGCAGTAGTTAATACCAATCCACCACCCATACAGTATCCTATGCACCCGAATGACGAACCTTTTGAATAAGACTGACTCAAGAGCCATGTTCCAGCTCCATCGATCTCTTTCGCTGCTCTGTCATATTCTAACGCCATAGCCATCTTGCGAGCTTCGTCAGGCTCATTCGCTACCTGCCCATGATACAGATCAGGTGCTATCGCTGCGAATCCTAATCTAGCGAACCTTTCTGTAACATCCTTAATGTGTGCGTCTACTCCCCACCACTCTTGTATAACAACAAGACCTGGGTGTGAGTCACCATCATCTGGATATGCTAAGTATCCGTCTGCAGTATCTCCATTTGCTTTGAAACTTACAGTTGAAGTAATTATATTATTTGCCATGGAAATTCCCCTTTTGATTAATATTCAGTCGTTCTCAATAGTTTGCCATGTAATGGTATATAGTTTCAAGGGTTTCATAACTTACACGGATTGTGGTAGTTCTCTATAAGTAATATGTTGGCCCAATCTGATTACGTCAATATTAAGAGAGTGGCGTGAACGACCTCTTTTTGACAGATAAATTAACAAATGTTTCACTGCGTTTCACTCCTGGTATCGTCCCTATTGTATTCTGTAGGAAATTATGTAGTGCTGCTTGAGACGGTACTGCAACCCATGTGAATATATCGAATGCACCTGTGTTAGCCGATACATAAACAGTTTCTGGAACATTTGCTAACATGTTCCCTACTTCTTCTAACTGTCCAGGATCCACTTGTAGAGCAACCAGAGCTTCAGTGGTTAGCCCTAGCTTAGAAGGTTCTGGAAGTGCCAGAATTTGTATTGCTTTATCTTTTATTAAATTCTTTAATCTGCGCCTGACAGTCCCTTCACTTACGTTCAATTTTCGAGCGATACTGGCATTAGATTCCCTACCGTCTTGTTGTAATATGCCAGTTATTTTACGGTCTAATTCATCCATTTTTTCTCCATTATATGATTGATTAAGGTGCAAATGGTACAGCCATGTACGAAATCTGTCAATATTGCAAATTAGTTAGAATCCAATAATATGAATAAGCCATTAATATTTAGTTAATTATAAGTGAACTAAACTATCAATCATTCATTTTCTATTAGGAAATGTTCAGCATCTATGGCAGCCATACAGCCAGTGCCAGCAGCTGTAATAGCTTGTCTGTATACCCAGTCTTGTACATCGCCACAAGCAAATACTCCAGGGATATTCGTTTTGGTACCACTGTGAGTTACTATATACCCTTCATTATTTATGTCTAATTGCCCTATAAAAGGCTCAGTATTTGGTTTGTGACCAATAGCAAGAAATATTCCATCTATTTCCATCTCTGTTATTTCCTCGGTCTTCACATTCTTCAATATTGCTCCTGTAACTTCCCCTCGCTCTACACCGAGTATTTCTTCGAGAGTTGTATTCCAAACAAAATTGATCTTTGGGTTTTCGAATGCTCTTTGTTGCATTATTCGAGATGCTCTTAGTCCATCTCTACGATGTACAACGTGGACCTTTTTTGCATAACGTGTCAAGAAAGATGACTCTTCCATTGCAGTGTCGCCTCCACCTATAACTATCACTTCTCTATCCCTGAAGAAAAAACCATCACAAGTGGCGCATGCAGATACTCCACGACCCATTAATGCCATCTCATTTGGCAATCCTAGGAGTTTTGCTTCTGCTCCAGAAGCGATGATAAGGGTATTGGCAGAATAAGTTTCTTCTTCATCTACGTCGATATTGAAAGGCTTTTTTGAAAGGTCTACAGATGTAACGGATCCGTTTATATATCGTGTACCAAATTTTTCAGCCTGAGATCTAAAATTTATCATCAGGTCTGGCCCTTGTATTCCGCTAGGGAAACCTGGATAGTTTTCCACATCTGTGGTGATAGTAAGCTGCCCACCAGGAGTAGCACCATCGATTACCAATGGATTTAAATCTGCTCTGGCACAGTATAAAGCCGCTGTATCTCCAGCGGGTCCAGAACCTATTATTATCACATTTTCTGATTGTTTGATGCTCATTTTATCTCCAATTTACCTCTGGAATTTGTGGAAAATCAAATCTTAAATCTATATATTTGCCATACTGGCCTAATTCATAGCCGGTAATGATAAGTCCCATCAATTTGCTCTTTGTTTAATCGTTTTCTTAAGTGTAGGCCTTCCAACATGAATTCAATACATGATGCATTAACGGAAGATATATCCGTAGAATCCAAGGTGGTGGTAGCCTCACGGAGAGTGTCTATTTCCATTAGTTTACTAATGTATACTGATGAAGCTTGTTGATTGCTAGCTTCGATTGTTAATCCTTCTTCGAATTGCAATACTAAATCATCCAAAATTTGATCGGATTTGAAGTATTTGTTGAATATATTCAATACGGCTTTCTTGGTTAAGTCTTCCATTACTCTGATCTCTTGGCCCTCTTCCAATGTTTCGAGTTCTATTTTACCCATAGTAGAAGGTATCATTGCCGATAGGTCGCTAATTCGCGGTGCTGCTGTTTCCTCTTCTAGTATTATAGATCTTTTGTAGGCATTACTTAGAACACTTTCATAATTCGCAATAGATACACGGGCACTAACTCCAGACCGTTGATTTATATCTCCACTAAGTCTTGCGAGTATAGTTATTTCTGCGATTATGTCTTTCATGAATTGTGGAACTATAAGTTTATCTTGTAGATCAGGGAAAATATGCATTTCTTGCTCCATTATCCCAATTTCTTGACTGGCATACTTAGGATAATGTGTGCGGATCTGTGCACCGTACCTATCTTTGAGTGGAGTTATGATCCTACCTCTATTTGTGTAGTCTTCTGGGTTTGCGCTAGCTACAAGATATACATCAAGAGGCAATCTCACTCTATACCCCTTTATTTGCACATCTCTCTCTTCCATCAAGTTAAAAAGGCTGACTTGTATTCTTTCTGCTAGATCAGGCAGCTCGTTTATCGCAAATATCCCTCTATTTGTGCGCGGTATAAGCCCATAATGTATAGTTAATTCGTCTGAAAGGTATCTACCTTCAGCCACTTTGATAGGGTCTATTTCACCTATTAAATCTGCAACAGATATATCAGGGGTTGCTAATTTTTCAGAATAACGATCATCTCTACTAAGCCAGGATATAGGTAAAGAATCTCCTGAGTCTGCTATTTTTTCTTTGCAAGAAGAGCATATTGGTTTAAAGGGATCATCATTGATTTCACAGCCTTCTATATACGGTACTTGCTCATCTAACAAGTTAACCATACATCGGATTAGTCGTGACTTACCTTGACCACGTTCACCCAAGAATATTATGTCTTGTCCAGAGAGTATGGCATTCTCTATTTGCGGGGTTACTGTATTTTCATATCCAATAATACCTGGGAACAGTTCCTCTTGATTTTTCATTTTTCTAATAAGATTGTTGCGCATTTCGTCTCTGATAGAAACTGTTACGTATCCACTCTTTTTTAGATCTTTAAGTGTCTTTGGCTGTTTTCTAGATTTCATAATATACCTTCTCTAAGAAGTGGCATTAATATTAGGTGCCATCGAACATAGTACTAGATTAGGAATCAACATGGAAGTTAAAAGTTGTCGTCGGAAGAGGTTAATTCACATTACATACGTTGTTAGTTTAAGTAGATGTTCTGGATTTAGTGCACCGCGTATGTAGTTATCCTAATTGGATAGGCGGTCGTAAGGATTTATGGATATATCCACTAGATCTTCACCAGCATCTAGTTTTGCCAATGCCGTTTGAGCTGCTTCAGCCAATGTAGGATCCGAAACATTTAACGTATTTAATAATGCTCTACGTGCCATGTTACCACCAATATTACCTACTGCTCCTACAGCAGAAGATTGGATCTCTATATCATCATCATCAAATAGTTCTAACAAATCTGGTATAAGATCTTCTTCAGCCATTTCTCCGCAGGCATTTGCAGCTTCATATCGCGTTTCCGAGTCTGCGCTTTTTAATTCCCTTACTATCGTAGGTATCCAGTGTGGGTTGTTGCTCTTGCCCATTGCATATATAGCACTGTATTTCATTCTTTGATCTTCATTCAAGTATGCTTTTTGTATAATTGATTGTACTTCATTAGTGTCAAATGGAGCGATTGACTCTATAGCTCGTCTTTTTACTTCATTGTCTTCGGATTCTGAATTTATGATATACGTAAGGGTGGCTATTATATTGTCTGAGTCTTTGTTTAGCATTTTACCTAAATGCGAGAGTAAGGCGAATTTGCTCAGAGCCATTGCTGCTTTTGCTCTTACGATTACAGATTCATCATTTACCAAAATAGAAGAAAGTATAGAGATCAATATTCTATTGTCACATTCCCATAAACCTTCTATTGCACTTGATTTGACCTGTACATCTTTGTCTTTGAGGCATAGCATGAATATGCCTTCGAAATCCACGTCCAGATTATCCTCTGCCAAATCTACTAGCCTATTAACTATTTCTCTGCGTTTGGAATCATTTACTTTTAACCAAGTCTTATGGAAGGCAGTCAATTCTTCAGGAGCTAACGCTGATAGAGCTACCAAGTCTTTGTAACTTAGCTGCTTGGATTTATCGGATAATGTAGTAATGCAATCTGCTAAGCTCAATGTTCTTAATCCTTTTTGGTTAGTCAGTAAGTCGAAGTATAGGCGATTTTAGTAATTTAATATATGCTTAAATCTGCGTGCATAAAGTAGGCGTGTATTTAATTACTAAATATATTTATGTGACATAAGAATTGGTATGGTGTAGAATAGCGATCGTTGGTTAATTAATAATATAAATAGCGACATGTAAGTAAAATAGTACTAACATTTAGGAGGGGAATCCTTGAATGCTTGGCTCCCGGTCATATTGCCGTTAGCATCGGTTGGTGCTGTTGTTGGCACCTTTGTATCACTAGGGCTATTCTTTACCAAAGTAGCAGAGATAGGTGGTAAAGATCTTGGTGTATGGTATGTTGTAGCGTCTGGTTTAGTAATAATCATCTTAGTACCAGCTATTGGTTTTATATTAAGTCGTCGTAACCCAGATTAAATTATCGTTGAATAATTTAACTTGCGTAGGGGCAGATAGAAATAGTTTGAGTATGGCTTGTACATTACAGCCGATTCGTTGGCTTATGGCGGTTCTGTATGCAACAGTTTATTAATCAATATTCATTTGTGTTCCTAGCACTCTCCTTGATTTTCATGGTTGCGTTTCTTGGTGGACGTTTTGTCGGCACAAAATATGCCCTCTCATTGGCTGTAGTATGTCTTTTCGTATTGGTAGGCTTACAGATGTATTTAAGTACAAACACTGATGGGCATTCTAGTATGAAAGATTTTGAAGAAGCCACTTTGTCTCAAAAACCTGTGCTCCTGTTCTTGTACTCAGATTTCTGAGTTGGGTGTCTTAAAGCTAAGCCTGCCGTAGACAGGCTAGAGATTAAGTTAGAAGATGATTTTGCTGTTATAAGGGCTAACATATCATCGGAATTAGGTGCGCATGTCAGATCTGTTTTTGATATAGGTGTTGTGCCTACATTTATAGTTATTGATCAACAGCAGCAAGAAATTTGGAGACAGATTGGAACTGTTCCTGCCTTAGACGTTATACGGGCCCTAGATTTTTGATTATCGGCCTTTGGAACCTGAATGTTTATTGATGGTGCTAATGGTTCCAGTTGCCAAGGCGATAGCTAATATCTATCTCTTTTCTTTAGGTATTTCGTTATAGCCTTCCTTTTGTATCCGATGCATGGTTGGATTTCTGGGAGGTTGATAGAAAAATTCGTAAGAAATCAGAAGAGACATTTAATTACAGTCCTGTATGAAATGCAGGAAGAGAAAGATAGGGAAACGCTGGAATATATAAAAGCTGTTGAGGCTAAGAAAGCAGAGAGACTGAGAAATAGGATATATATATGCAGCAGCTAAAGGGAGATCCACGAACTAATGTGAGTACATGACTTGCTATGCAGGGATACAATCGCCATGAATTACCACGGACGGGCATTCCGTAAAATAGAATCATCACAACCTGTACAGACGTGGTAGTAGTGCAAAGCAGCCAATAGCCAACACAGCCAAACCCACCCCGTTAGTACTAAGAGCAAAACCCACGCCCAAAGTTGATGCCAACCAGCCGATTTGCAGTTGGCCAAGCGGTGCAGTACCAACCGCAAAAACCCAAGCTCCCATCGCTCGGCCTCGGAGTGCATTCGGCACAGCAGTTTGCATTATGCTTTGAGAAAATACGTCAGAAAGGGTCGCTGTACCACTGATAATCATCACTGCTATTAAGGCTAGCAAGAAGGTCGAGGCATTCCCCAGGAGCACTAAAGCTCCTCCGAATAATAGGAGGACAATCATAAAGCTCAATCCCTTACGGAATCTATCCCCGAAGGAAGACAGAAGCAGAACCGCTATAATACCGCCCAGAGCTCGGGCTGCGTGTATGAGTCCAAATCCATCGGAACCAACCTGTAGAACGTCCCTTGCTAGGCTCGGTAAGAGCACCTGATGAGAGAACCCTAGAATCTCCACTGCTGCAGTTAGCACTACTAGGGCACGAAGGTTGGAATTACGACGAATTTCTCGCGTGAACTCTGCCATATTCTGCCACACCGATATTCCCTCACTCAATGCAATTTCCTTTTGAGTATGAGCAAACATTAGGATGAGATTTGAAAAAATGTAGCTTACAGTGATCACTACATAGCATATAGCCGTCCCATTTTGATCCAGGAAAAACCCAAAAGCCAGCGAGGCCACAATAGCGCCCACACGCATCCCAAGACTTATAAATGCAAATGCACTCACTACGTGGCTTGGACCTACTATGTCATAGGCAAAACTCTGGCGACAGGTTTGATAAAATGTCCATAAAGTTCCTATTATGAAGCTACTGATGAACAGGTGCCAGACAGCTAGCATGTCATTCATGATAATGAGGGACAATATACTAGTAACTACTGCAAGACCCAAACCCAGCCCCAACATCAGTTTGCGCCGATCCACCCGGTCAGCAATAGCTCCGGCCGGAATGCCGAAAAGGAGAAAGGGTACCATCCTCACTGCCATGCCTACACTTACCATAAACGACGAATTTGTGAGTTCTAGCAGCACCCATCCGAGAACAATCATCTCACCCATAAACCCAACGGAGTTGAATACACCAGAGAGCCCCAGAATTCTAAAATCCCTGTACCCCAGTGCAGGTGGGAAACTGAGCTTCTTGATAAAACTGCGATCGCCTAACATATCTGTATCGTTGTTTCAGGTTCCCCAACAGAAGTCGCTAAGGTTCTTGTAGATACGATGACACCCCCCCCCATCATATTTATCGTACTTAGATGATGCTTAGGTTAAGTATTTATGACTATATTGTCCTGAGTCCAACTACATCTCAGGCAATCATGGTAATGATCGATACGAGGAAATGCTAGCCCAGTCGGGACAGCTGTTCCGCTGGATATCATTGTGCTATCAAGTCGGTACATTCCTACTCTTCGGCCGCAGTTAGGGCATAGTTGGTTGCCATTCTTGTCTACTTCCAAATCACAGCATGTCATGTTACGTTTCCCTGAGTAGAACTTCTTCTACTGTCAATTATCCAATGAAACGCGGTTGAAATCTTTCATCAATTGATTCACACTGTAATACAGAAGCTCCGAGGCGGCCGATTTCATCGGAAGATTTTGCGCCATAACCATTCCCCCCTACACACACATTGATTCGATTGCTGATTTTACCTATGTACGGATATCCGCTTATTGTATGTGTGGTAGCACAAGTTTCGAAATGCATCGGCTGATTTTTGAGTAGGGGTATAAGGTTTGTTATAGATTCCTGAGCAGTTTTTTCTTCACTAGGGTCAGATCCAGACCTAAACCATTCACGAATTTCTTCATCTTCATGAAGTGTTCTAGTGCTGTTACTTACTCCTATTTTTATGTAAGTAGCACCGTTAGGATAGGTTACGGGTGGTAACAAATAAGTGTTGATTCCACTGGCTGGCCTGTGACTAATACTAGGCATATCTGAAAGTGATTCAATTAATGAATCAGACAGTTTAGCAAAAACAATCAAAGAGCCATTTATTGCAAGGTCTAAAGGCGAATCTAATAGGTTGTTTGTGTGAATACTAGTTGCTAGTAATACATTGTTTGCAAAGTAGTTTTCGCCAGTACTTGTAATAATCCTTACACCTTCAGGCACCTCTTCAACTTTACTTACCATTTGATTTATTACATGTCCACCTTTGGATGTAGCACATTTAATTTGTGCACGCACAAGAGCGCGTGGATTAACATAGCCGGCCGGAGGTGGTTCAAGTAAGGCTCTCTCGTCGGATTTTATAGCCAAGAAAGGCATTCTTTCAGTCAAAGCAACGCTATCGAGTAGTTCAAAAGGTACATTATGAGCCTCGGCGACCCGGGCATTAGCATTGATTGAATCTATTTCCTCATGGCATAAGAAAAGATACCTTGCCGGATAATGGAAATTAATGCCTGAATCATTTTCAATCTGTTTATACCTGGAGATAGATGATCGTGCCAAATCACTCCACAATTCATCAACATCTAATATGCGAGTAATACGGGCTTCGTCATAATGGCTGGCGAAAACTCCATCATGTGAAGTAACGTCCGCGGGCTCTTCAGGTGCGAATAAAACGACATTCTTGCCCTGAGTTGCCAAATGTCTTGCGGCAGCTGATCCAAATAGACCACCACCAACAACTGCAAAATCAAAAGTATTGTTAGAGTTATTTGCCATCATCTTCCCAACCTCCTCAATTATCGGTGACAATTATGAATGGTGATGACCCATTCTCCTCCTTAATCCGTTACGCTTATCTCCTTGTTTATTCAATCGCTTCACGAATGCCTCTGTTGTTACTTCTGGTTTTTCGTGCTTAGGCGTAGGTTTAGCCATAATCGCTTTCCTCTATTTTGTGTGCAAGACTGATCACACATTATAACCCATGTAAGACCATATAAAAAAGAGTGTTATCAACAATTGGCAAATGTTTACAACATAGCCACTACTTACTAATATGTACTGCGAGTGGCTACCGAACCCAAGGTAGCCACTTGCAGACCTAACAAACCATTGGAAGGAGAAGCACGACACATGGCAGATGAACCAACTCATATGAAAACATACGATTCATTAAACAGAAGCAGGGTGGCACACCTTGTAGGCGAAGGGATGCCAGATAAAGATATCGCTGCGATGCTTGGCATAAGCATACAGCGCGTGGAGCAGTTACGCAGACAGTACTTAGGTTTTGAGATTAACTTTCCCTAGCATTAGCAAGTTTTGGCAAAGGTTTTAGGAAAGATATGGTCAGGAAAACAAGATGATCTGCGACTTATGCTGGTCTATATGAGAGAAAATCGAAATACTTAGCCTTAATTTATCTGGTGATCTCTAATCGGTAAATATTCTTATCAAACGACAGTACGTATATTTCGCCGTCTTGATCTTCACCAAAAGAGGATATCCTGCCTGGAGCCTGGGTGAGTTCTAAGTTCTTTGTAACACGAGTGCCGTCATACCACAACGCCCAAACCCTACCACTACAGAAATCACCGTATATATAGGAACCATACAGAGAAGGCAGGTGTGACCCGCGATAAACATAGCCGCCTGTGACAGAGCAGTTACCTCCACTCCTAGGGTATTCAAAAATGGGTGGTTCAAAACTTCCCTGGTTACAGGTCTCAATATATTCTGGATAGCAATGAGTACCTTCCGCCACATTCCATCCATAATTAAGGCCCCGTTGAATAATATCGATTTCTTCGTAATCATTTTGACCTACATCACCAGCCCACATTTGACCAGTAACTTTATCAAACGTGAACCTCCATGGATTACGCAAACCATAAGCCCAAATCTCTTGCCGTGCCTTACTATCACTGTAGCCTATAAATGGATTATCTTCAGGAATAACATAGGCACTCCCGGACTCATAAGTTCGAACATCTATTCGTAAGATAGAGCCAAGCAATGTCTCAAGATCTTGGCCATTCCGATTTGGATCCCCACTGGAACCTCCGTCTCCCAGGCCGACATACAGATAATCATCCGGACCAAATACTATTTGACCACCGTTATGATTTTTGAAAGGCTGGGGTATCTCCAGAACAATTACTTCGCTGTGAGGATTTGCCTGATTCGGATCGTCTTCCTTAACCGAAAAACGCGAAAGGACTGAGCGCCTAGGTGAATCAGTTGAATAATAAGTATAGAAGTGCCCGTTTTCAGAGTAATCCGGATGAAATGCGAGCCCCAAAAGACCTTCTTCATTACCCTCATTGCTGACTCGGTTCGATATGTCCAGAAATATGCTTGGTGACGCTGTTTCTCTAGAGAAAACTTTAATCTGACCAGACTGTAAAACTAAGAAGAGTCTGTTTGTACCATCGTCAGGATAAGTAATATGCACCATACGAGAGTAAGATACATCAGGAAAAACCTTATTCATTCCTATGGATTCTAAATGGACAGGAAATTGAGTATTATCTTCATCACTGACAGAACATGACATAGATGCCAACACAATAAATGCGCCGAGAACAAGAAAGGTTTTACTATTCATTAGCACCCATACCCGCATTTGGTTGGTTAATTATAGCATTTGGCTTTATGACACTAATATCTACTGTTGTATCTGCGAAAAGATATATCTATGAATGGAGTGTAATAATTCATTATGGTGTTCAAATCTTGGTCATTGTCGGTATCAATTATCGCATGATTGTTTCTGTTCCGTTAGACAAATGGTATATGCAGCCTTGATCTGTGGACAATTCAAGCATCTTTACTTGGTCTAAGCCTAACCATAAACCCCGTAAAACAATAGAAGTTATACCATGAGTCACGATGATCGCTGGCTGATCAAGATCGTCCAAAAATTCCTGAACACGAGCTGAAATCATTCCAAATGTTTCACCCTCAGGATTATTGAACATATGAATATTTTTTGCTATATCCTCTTTTAAAAGGCCTTCCCAGTTTCCAAAAGAAATTTCTTGTAATCGCTCATCAATTACTGGGCGATCACCTAATGTAACTGCCAGCCTTGCAGTCTCAATTGCTCGACCAAGTGGGCTAATAAATACTTTGGATGGCAAGTCATACAACCCGTTCAGTAATTCCCTTTGAACAAGAGCTTGGTTGCGCCCTTTTTCTGTAAGCGGCGAGTCTTGTCGACCTTGGTATCGCCCCTGTAGGTTCCAAGTCGTTTCACCATGACGCAAGATATATAAGTCTGGATACATACTCAATATATTACCACGCTACCATTTTCGTATGGTTTTAGGGCTGCGTATATGGAAAAATTAACAGGGGTTGCGATGCCCAACTCTTGCCCTATATTTACTGCACCACCACTCCAGGCATCGAGTTCGAGCGGCCTACCAGCCTCGAGGTCTTGCAGGAGTGAAGGGCGCCAAGCGGGATTGCTCGTTGCCATTTCGTCGAGAATACTCTCAAACTGATTGATAATCTCTTGCCCAAATGGGAATCCCTTAACATTTGCCAATTCGACGGTTTCTTTCACAGCCATTGTCCCTAACTGCCGTAGCTCTGGAACCTTTGCCATCTCGCCTATCGGGACTCTGGATAAAGCAGTTATCGCTGCACCAGATACCATAATGAACTTACGCCAGATTGCCTCCATGACGTTGTCATGTTCAATAACATTCACACCAGCTTTTCTAAATATCTTGACAATTGCACTTGTCCGGTCACTTCGACCTCGTGGCAATTCGCCTATTGAAAGCGGGACTGAGGCAACTGAGGTTGCAACTCCAACAACACGGTTCGAACTAAATCGTTCGATAAGTCGATCTTCTCCAAAGACGCCATTTTGAAATCCAAGTACAGTTGTATCTGACCCTACGAGATGACTGGCAGTTTCCATTGCGTCGGCAAGTTGATACAACTTTACACACATTAGGATTACATCAACAGGTCCGATGCTCGAACAGTCGTCTGTTGCGTTGATATCATCAACATGCATGCCAGAAACGGTTGAGCCCTGTGTGGCATTGAGCCCTTCTGTTTTAAGCCTCTGCAGAGTCTTCCCTCTTGCTATTAGAATCACGTCTTCCCCGGAGGTGATTAGCCGTGCAGCAAGCCTCGCCCCTTGATCACCAACTCCTACAACCGCTATTCGCATAATGAACTCCTTTTGGGAAGTTTAGCATTAGCACGAATACAACGTGTCAATAGTTCTTATCCGGTCATAATTTGGTACCATATCCACGATTACTTACCTGATATGGGTTAGACTTTCCCCAAGTGATTGCCAGAATCCACTCTTATAGTTTCTCCAGTAATCGTCTCGCTTCTCAGTAGGGTCAGAATTAAATCTGCTATTTCTTCTGGAGATGACTCTCGTTTAAGAGGGGTTTTGCCAACAAGATTTCTCTCCCATGTCTCTTGATCCATTCGAGGAGGTTTAATCGTTGGTCCAGGTGCAATTGTATTGACTAATATTCCACTGCTGGCAAGTTCCAATGCGAATGCTCGACCCATAAAATTTACCGCTGCTTTTGCCGTCAAATGAGGAAGGTAGTTCAAATGTGGTGTTTCCCCAGCCGAGGTATCACTACACATTATTATATGTCCTTTTGTATCTCCCGGATTGTTCATCATATGTCTTGCAGCATATACGGCAAGGAGATAATTGCCCTTAGCGTCGGCCATAGCCCTATCCCACTCATATCCGTTTAAATCCGAAAACGTTGCACGAGGAAAACCTGAGGCTAGGTTTACTAAGAAACAGATTCGCCCTAATTCTTTTTTCGATTCATTCAAAAGGCGCTGAACATCTTCTTCAACATTTACATCTGCTTGAATTAAATGGACTTTTTCCACATAAGGCAAAACCTCTTCCTTGAGTTGTAAAACCTCCTCAAGAGATTCTTTATAGACTATGGCTAAATTAATTCCTTCCTGGGCAAGTCGTTTTACAACCACGGAGCCAAGTCTTTTGGATCCAGTTACTACAGCGGTTTTCCCTTTCAAAGAAAGCAAACGCTACCTCCATAAAGATGATGTTGATTATTGTGAGTAGGTATTCTATCAATAGTCATGAAAATTCTCTACCTAGCCGAACACTAACACCAATACAACGTGTCAAGGATTCTTATTAGGTCAGGATTTAGTTCCCAAATTTGTTCATAGTCTGTATCTGAGAATGCAACGTAGGCGGGGTGAGGGATGAAATGTAAGAATTGTGACAAGGAAAATCCTGTTGACCTGTCAGCATGTGAACAGTGTGGTATATCGCTTTTATCTTCTAGTTTATGACTTTAATCTAGCACAGTATTTAAGATGCGAACCATCCTTTTATTTGTTTCACTATCTTTAACTGCAATACGAAATGATTTAGGGCCCAGTATTGGAGCGGTGAGAGACATATCCCTTAAGAAAAGGCCATGTGCTCTACATTCTCTTACCAATGTTGATGCATCTATGTCATCTGCAGCCAATTGACAAAGTAGGTAATTGGCCACACCTTCATGAACATATACATTAGTTGTATTCTTTATAGCATTTGCCAGATTATGTCTCAATTCATGTGTCTCCGAATATCTCATCTGATAGTATTCGGGGTCTTGCAAAGCCATAACTGCAGCAACCTGGCCAGGCAGACTGACTATCCATGGTGGTGTGAGTGATCGAAGGTGGTCTAATTGCATAGGTGAAGCACAGAGATAACCAACTCTAATACCACTAAGAGCATAGACTTTAGACATTGATTTGCAAACTACAATGTTCTCAGATTGAGTTGCAAATTGTTCTAAAGATTGATCTTCCCCGGCATATTCAACATAAGCCTCGTCAATCCATACCCGGGTTTGATTTGGCACTTGTTTCAAAATTTCTTGCAGATCTGCTCGTTGAGTATGCATGCCAGTGGGATTATTTGGATTAACTATCACTATTAAGTCATACATATTATCCAAGTATTCCTTCAATCTGCCAGGAACAAATGAGAAGGAATTATCTGCGCTCAAGACTATTCTGTCGACAGTACAACCTATTACTTTTTCCAATACATGTGTGTACTCACCATACGTCGGATCTATAACCAAGACCCTAGAATGGGCATCAAGCCAAAGCGTGAAAGATCTATATATCAAATCTGATGACCCTGCACCAGGTAATATATTAGATTCATGAACATTACGAACCTTTGCTATGGTCCTAACCATGCCTTCACATTGTGTAGGCGGCGAAGTACGTATCAGCCAAGGCAAGTAATCTCTAATAGATGCCAAAACCTTGGGAGATGGGGGATACCAAGCATCTAAAACATCAGCATTTATGATATCGCGACTTTTATATAGGGATTGAAAATCATCACCTATTGCATTAAAAAAAGCACCCCCATGATAAGCAACTGCCATATCCGATGGCTCTATATTCATGTTTACCTCTTTAATTATTTTTTCAACGATTGTTATATTCTTATTTTCAAACTCTCTAGCTCTGTCTATAGTCTCTGTCATTATGTCAAAAGTCAGTGCTCCAGAATTTACTTTTATGCCAACTTCCTGCATGCCGAACTTGTGATAGAGGTCAAGAAGTTCAGTTCTACCCATACATATAAGTCTGGTGCCTCCTCTTGCTTCAACCCACTTTAGTGAAGCATATACTAATAGTGCAGCAATCTTGCCGCCCCTATGACCATATCTTACAGTCAGTAAACGTATCTCATGGGTTTTATTATCTATCTCGAATGGCAAATCACTTCTGGCTATGTATTTCTCTATCGAATAATTAGGAGCCTGAGGAGGAGTAATACTTACAAAACCTAGAATATTACCATGCCTAGTAGCGACTAAATATGTATTGAAATTGTCCAGAGTGTCTTTTAAAACTCTTTGCTCATTTTCCAAATGCTGACCAAGCTCGTGGGCATATACAGAATGGCGCATCCTGTATATTTCTTCTCTTTCTAGCAAATTGGATTCGCGAATCTCAATTTTCATATTCACCTGACTGATTGAGGGAGAAAATCTCTGAGGTGTCTATACCTATTATATATTATACATATTCTATCCGACTGTACCTCTTGCAGAGCACCCAAGAGCACACCTTCACTCTCAGGCAAGATTTGGGATATTGGTGATTCTCATTCTGTTGTTTATAGCGTGGTTGATTTACTAGGTGGTAGGGGAGTGGTATGTGGTAATAAACCCATGATTTGAGCCTAGTTTCATGGTACCCCAGACAGGACTCGAACCTGTAACCTACGGCTTAGAAGGGCGAACTACTCATGTTTACACTGGTTCTAGTCGCACTTTATTGAATGTCTCCACCCATAAAACCGCCAGTTATTAGGTGCCTTTGTATACTGTTGCGTCTGTTTGATTGTGTGTGGTTGGTTGATTCGTTGGTTGATTAGACCGACTTCCCTTCTTCAGGGGTAGGGTAACCATGTATAGGTATGTCTTTAATAATCGCTTGGTGGGGGTGTATGTCTTAGGTGTTTGTGGTTTTGGTATGGATACCCCTGACAATTTATTTTTTACAAAAGGATTAGGAAATGGAAGAAGAAGAAACAGCATTGGGTTATATGCTTCGCAAGCTTAGAGAAGAAGAGCAACCAATGTGGGATGCG
>Ga0209089_10000059_pt1 | contig 99759 bp, 90 predicted proteins | sample ArcticOcean_MG_C_FD_187431 | JGI IMG/M metagenome (GOLD analysis project Ga0209089, IMG submission 187431) | Marine microbial communities from western Arctic Ocean - ArcticOcean_MG_CB2_150 (SPAdes) (version 2) | ecosystem: Environmental > Aquatic > Marine > Oceanic | place: Arctic Ocean: Canada...
ATTTCCTTGGTACTCACCATGAAAATTGAAGGCGTTAAAATAAGCATAATTGTCTTGCTCATATTGATTGAGTGAGTTCTTATCCACAATGAGGTCATCAGCTATCAAAATTGATACAGAAAGAACTAATATTATTTTCGTTATTATATTTTTCATTGAAAAAAAGTGAATAATAATAAATATAGGTGAAACAAGCATATAAAACTACAAATAATAAATAATCACCCAGCAATGTGGGTGTCTCTTTTATTTAAAGGGTACCACCCCCTAAAAGGTGTTTTCGGTTGAGATTTTAGGTTGAAAATTCTGTGTTCGTTTTAAGATGGGCGTTATATATAAGGGGTTATTTCCACAACATCACTATAAACAACTACTCTGCTTTAGGCTTTATATGGAGACGGATACGGGGGTATGGGTGGACTTCCGTCCAATTCACTTCCGTCCATATGACCTTTTCTCAGCCTCGTAGTGAGCCAATATGACACTTTGATGATACAGGTATGGCATCCGTAACTTACCCATCCAAATTACATCACACCGAGAAAGGATGGACGAGAAATGGACGGATTTACAATCTATCACAACCCCAGATGAGGCAAGAGTAGGCAGACCCTGCAACTGTTGCGTGACAACGGTATTGAACCAAACATAATTGAATATTTGAAGAATGTCCCTTCAAAATCAGACTTTCGCGGCCTTTCAGAAAGACTGAGGAAAGGACCTGCTGAATTTGTTCGTAAAGGGGAAGCGGATTTTAAGGCAAACGGCATTGCCGATATTTTAGCTGATGATGAAAAAATGTTTAACGCCATGAACCAATTTCCTAAAATTATGGAACGGCCCATTGTGGTTAAAGGCAATAAAGCCGTTATAGGCCGTCCTCCGGAAAATGTGTTGGAGTTGATTTAAACAATGGCAATCAGAATATTTATCACCGGCGGCACCTTTGACAAAGAGTACAATGAAATCACGGGTAAGTTATATTTTAAAGATACTCATATGCGGGAAATCTTGGATCTTGGTCGATCAAAACTTGATGTAAGTATTCGAACATTAATGATGATAGACAGCCTGGACATGACGGACTCGGACCGAAATTTGATTTTAGAAAACTGTGTTAGCACTAAGGGGGATCAAATTATCATTACACATGGTACTGACACCATGACTGATACAGCAAAACTTCTGGCCACGGGGAATTTAGAAAAAACAATCGTCCTTACCGGTGCCATGATTCCATTTAAATTTGGAACGTCTGATGGTTTATTTAATTTAGGGAATGCACTGGGATTCGTTCAGAGCTTACCCCATGGGGTTTACATCGCTATGAACGGTCGATGCTTTGATTATGACAAGGTCAAGAAGAATAAAGAAACAGGTGTTTTTGAAGTTTTATAGTTTTTGATCTTGTCCCAGGGATTCAATAAGGTGGATATAAAACTGGATCCCTTTTTCATAAGCCTTTATGCCAATTCGTTCATCAATGCCGTGGACCCGTTTCAGGTCAGAGTCATCTGTTCTTCCAATCCCTGAAAACCGATATATATTGGGCGAAAGATCCAGAAAATGTTTTGTATCCGTGCCGCCGGGACTGATGCCCGGGACTACCACCGCTGACGGGAATACCTCATAAATATTCCGGGCTAGAAATTTGAATTGATCCGCGGTTGGGTCCGATACCGGTGCCGGTTCACGACCAAATTGTCCCTCAGGGTGTTTTATCTCTACACGGGGATCATCCACGATTTCATGAACCATGTCAACAATGCTTTCCGGCGTATCTCCGGGGATGATCCTGAAGTTTACCATGGCCCTTGCCTGGGCCGGGATTACGTTGTCTTTTATACCACCGGAAATAATGGTAGGCGCAGTGGTGGTGCGAATCACCGCACTGCCAGCGGGAGAAGATGAAAATATTTGCTCAATTAATCCTTCGAATAACCATTGGTTTCCCATGATGATACGAGGCAAAAGTTTCATCTCAGCCCCGATGGCTTTGAACATATGTTTTGTTGGGCCCTCGAGCCTTGCGGGTAAGGGGTTTGCTTGGAGCTTGGTAATGGCATTAGCCAAGATGCCAATTGTGGTTTCTTTTCCGGGCATAGATGAGTGTCCTCCCGTGCCTTTGGCTACCAACTCTAAGGTCATATATCCCTTTTCACTCACGGCCACAAAGGCAACCGCTTTTTCTATACCAAAAGGTTTCCCTGAAGTTATACCGCCCCCTTCATCCAGTATAAAATCAAAATCGATTCCGTTTTTACGAAAGTATTCCGCAGATTTTTTGGCACCCTCATTTCCACCGATTTCTTCATCGTGTCCAAAGGCAATATAAATGGTTTGGGCCGGCTGATGCCCATTCGCAATAAGTTGGTCCACCGATTCCATAATGGCAAATAAACTGCCCTTATCATCCATGGTACCACGGCCCCAAACGGTTGTTGAATCAGTTTCACCATTGAATGGTGGATGGGTCCATTGATCCAATGATTGATCATCAATGGGGACAACATCCATATGAGCCATGAGTAGGATCGGTTTCTTAAGCGGTTGAATCCCACCCCACTTTAAAATGAGGCTGTGTTTGTTAATGGTGTATGACTCGAGCGTATTAAATACTTTGGGGAATTCTCGTCGGAGATACCGGTTAAAGTTCAAAAATTGTGTATAGTCAATTTTATCGGAATTCATTTGGGATATGGTCGGGATTTTAATCCCGCCAGAAAGCCGATCAACCGCTTTTTGTATATTAATATTCATAAGTTTGGCAGGGGCCCCTAGTGGGCGCACATCACCAAGATTATATGCATTAAACAGAAGAATGGCGGTTAAAACGGCTACCAACCCCAGGATCCCTTTTAAAACATTTTTCATTTATCTGTTTCCCAGTCAATTATGATCATTTTGGTTTGTCTCGGATCGATGTAATCACATGTTTTTCCATCAAAGAAAGCATCTTCTTCCAGCATGATGGCGACCTCTTTATCCCATTCCTTAATGTGAACTTTTGCATTGAGTTCAATGGAGTAGGCTGTATTTGGAAATAAGGGATAATCCCCATTTACGGGTACGCCTTCCTGTTTATCCCACATGCCGATCGTTGGCCCGGAGCCATGACCGTAATACCCGATGGGGTGGGTATAGATCTGGGGTTTGATTCCCTCTTCCTTGGCCTGCTTTAAAGTCGACAGGAGCATCTCGTTGCCTGTACGCCCCGTTTTGAATTGGTCCGTGAGAATATCCTGCAACCTGTTTCCAACTCCTAAGGCTTTAACCAAAAAATTCGGGGCTCTGCTTTCACCGGGCATGAGAACATAAGCGTGCTGTTGTGTGTCTGTGTTTAATCCCAAGTAGGTAATACCAAAATCAACATGGAGCAAATCACCCGGGCGAATCACATTGTCCGCCTTATCTTTAGAAAATGCTTCTAGAAAATTAAAGTCCTGTTTATCGGCTCTTTGAATATCTACCGTGGGATGAAACCATGTGATGAGATTCAGGTCGCGGATACGTTCCCGATACCACCAAACCACATCATCTGTAGTAGTGATTCCCGGCGTGATTACCTTGGCAGAAAACCCTTCTTTAATGATGTCATGGGCAATGCGGCAGATATCAGGATAGACTTCCATCTCTTTTGCACTGCGTGTTTCCAGCCAGCCAATGGCGACTTTTTCTGCGCTCACAATTCGTTTTTGGTATTCCTGTGGTAATGCTTTTTTGAATAGTTCATATTCCGTTGCCGTCAAGCCATCGGCCTGAGCAAAGAATTCACTTTTATTTAGCCCAATCTTTTTTGGGTCCTTGGTTTTGATCAGGTCAGCCAGTGCTTTGTATTGATCAGGCTGGACTTCAGGATCCCAAGCTTTTTTAAAAACCTCTCCTACATCATAGCGAGCCACGGCATAAGTCTCTAGTGGTTGGCCCTTCCCGGGGTTGTGGATCACTAAGATTGTTCGCCGCCGGGCGTTGAGCCACGTAGCTGGAAGCATGGTACGGATCACAGGATCTTCATTGTATTCCCGGGCAATGACGATCCACATATCCAGTTTGTTCCTCGCCATGATTTCAGGCAGGACGGTTTCAAAGCGATCCTTAAGAAATCCATCCCGGACCACCGCCCTTTGATGCATAGGTAAAATGTCATCTTTTAAATCATCTGCTTGAACCAATGACATAAAAAAACTTAATATAAACGCAATCCTTTTCATGATTTCTCTCCTTATAATGATTGTTTAATAACGGTAAAAAGCCGATCAATATCTTTATTTGTATTATATAAATAAGGTGCAATGCGGATTGAATTTCCCCGAATGCTTACATAAATATTTTCCCGCTGGAGGTTATCAGCCAAACGATGGGGAACACCGTTCTGGAATTGTATTCCCAATATATGAGGTGCTCGCTCTTTTTTATTTAGAACAGTCAACCCCAATTCTAATGCTCTGCTGGCGATTTCATCTGTGAAATGAGAAAGAGAATTCCCGATATTGTTAATGCCCCATTCCGAAATTTGTTTTAACGCTGCAATAGCCATGGGCATAAGAACAAAATTACTTCGTTCACCCACATCAAACTTTCGTGCACCGGGTTGAAATGAATCCCGATATAAGACCAAATCAGAAAAGTTTTCACTGTTTTCCCGAGCCATCCAATTATATTCTAATGGCTGTCCATCACGGTGCTTTTTATTAACAATCATGTACCCAAATGAATAGGGGCCTAATAACCATTTATATCCTACGGTAATGACAAAGTCAGGATTCACTGAATTAAAATCAACAGGCATCACGCCGGCAGATTGGGACAAATCAAGTACCAGGGCAGCACCCACTTCGCTACAGCGTTTACTCACAGCTTGGATATCAACAAGGGTACCATCTGCCCAATGGCAATTGGGAATAGCGGCAATGGCTGTCTTTTCTCTGATGGTATCCAGCACAGCCGCTGTGAGATCACTATTTGTTTTGGGAACGGTACGGATGCATGCGCCCGCCAGGTCAGCCTTATGTTTCCACATATAATAGTTGGAAGGAAACTGTTCCGAGAGAACCACAACCTCGTCCCCGGATTTTAAATTCAGGTTTTTTGCCGCCACCGCAATGCCATAACTGGCCGATGGGATAAAAGACACACACTCCTTATCTGCCCCAAGGGTTTTGGCAAACAATGACCGGCAATGTTCTGATTGCGTAAAAAAATCCTGTGGCATCAATTCCCAGGGAGACGATTTACCGGAAACGCCACGTATTCCCGCTTCCTTAACAGATTGTAACTGGGGTGATATGAATGCACAATTGAGGTAAGTAATTTCGTCAGGAATATCAAATAAATGTTTTTGTGAAGTGATCATTGTGTCATTTTAGTGGTTTTTGAAAGTGCAATCTGTCGGTATAATTGTAAATCTTGCAATGGAAAAAGAAGATTTATTTAGTAATATAGATTAAGAAGAAGGAGCCCGAGGATTGATTTACGTTTGTACTGCCTGTAAAAAGAGATTGGATAACCCAACCAAGCCCCTAGGGCTTTGTCCCTGCGGTAACCCCCTGTCTGTTCATTATGACTGGGAAGGCATCGAAGGAGATATTGATGTAAATACCGATGATCATTCCCTGTGGCGATATAAAAGAGTGTTGCCCAATGTGGAAAAAGAAGAGATTGTCAGTTTAGGCGAAGGTTGGTCTCCCTTGATTCCCATGGCGCACCATATTTTTATCAAGGATGAAACAGTAAACCCCACCGGCTCATTTAAAGATCGTGGTATGGCAATGGCTGTTACCATGGCGAAGGCCCAAGGTGTTGAATCCATTTGTTTGCCATCCGCAGGGAATGCAGGCGTATCCGCAGCGGCTTATTGCCAAAAAGCCGGAATTGATTGTCATGTTTTTCTACCCGAAACCATCCCCGATTCATTTAAAAAGGCCACCGATCAATATGGGGCAAATATTATATTGGAAGGTCAGACGATATCTGACGCTGCCCACAAAATGCTGGAATCAAAAGAAGAAAATTGGTTTGATATCTCTACCTTAAAAGAGCCATTCAGGGTGGAAGGGAAGAAAACCCTGGGCTATGAAATTGCGGAGCAAATGAATTGGGAATTGCCAGATGTCATTATCTACCCCACCGGTGGTGGAACGGGCTTAATCGGAATGTGGAAAGCATTCCAGGAAATGAAGGGGCTGGGATGGATTTCAGGACCATTGCCCCGAATGGTTGCAGCGCAATCCGATGGCTGTGCCCCTGTAGTGAAAGCATTTCAAGGGATGGAAAAATCGATAGAATTTTGGGATAAAAGCAACACGATTGCTTTGGGGTTAAACGTTCCTGGACCATTGGGAGGGAATTGGATGCTTCATGTATTATCTGAATGCAACGGAATTGCCGTTTCAGCCAAAGAATCTGATGTAGAGAAAGCCACAGAAGATTTCAATAAAATGTGCAACATTCATGCCAGCCCCGAGGTAGGTGTGGTATGGTCAGCGTATCATTCATTAAAAAATAGAGGATGGATTGGTTTGAATGAAAAAGTTGTTCTTTTTGCTACGGGGATAGAGCGGTGTTGATATATTTTCTTAGGGAAAGGTAAATTGTAGGATTAATATCTCCAATGATTAAACAACTAACTCCATTTAAATTTATTCTCATTTTTGGGATAATTCTCTCCTCATGCGAACCGATCGTTAACCAATTTGACGATATAGAAAATGCGGTGATGTACCGCGCCAATACCATTGTTGATGTGGGTGCCCAGAACACGGTTAAGGTGATGACGTGGAATATACGATTTGGCGTGGCAAGATTGCGATTTTTTGGAGATGGATGCGGCGATCGTGTGGTGCTGAAAAAAAGTGAAGTGGTCGAAGGATTGGAAGGGTTGGCTGAAAAAATTAAGCAGGAAGATCCTGATATTCTCCTTCTCCAGGAGGTTGATGTTCAATCAAAAAAAACGGGTTATATCGATCAAGCCCAGTGGCTTTTAGATCATACTGATTTTAATTATGGTGCCTACGCTTCCATGTGGGAATCTCAAGTTATTTTAGCTGACGGATTGGGGCGTGTAAATACGGGGAATCTAATTTTATCAAAATGGAAACTGGAAAATGCAGAACGATACCAGCTTCCGTTACGGGGCGATCAAGATGCGTTGACAAAGTATTTCTATCTCCGGCGCAATGCAATAAAGGCGAAAGTGGCCATGCCTGGGAAACCTTTTTATGCGGTGAATACCCACCTGACTGCGTTTGCAACCGACGATACTAAGCAAAAGCATATTGATACTTTTAAGGCAATTTTGGATGGGATCGCGGCGGAAGGAGCCTATTTTATTGCGGGCGGGGATTTAAATGAAATTCCGCCCAATGCTTCCAAAATGGACTACTGTCTCGAGGATCAATGTAAAGGGGAATCATTTCATGAATCCGGAATCGACAAAGGCAACACTCACAAGGAAGGGAGTTATTTTGCCCCGGAAATCACATGGTTGTCATCATTGTTTAAAAGCTATACCCCGGCCATTCCTCTGGATGTATATGGCGCCTTTGAAACAGGTCATTTCACTCACAGTCCGGACGATAACCTGCAATTAGATCGCAAACTAGATTATTTATGGACCAATACAACGTGGATTAATGGTACCACCCATCAGGAAGCAACGACCCTGTCAGACCATATTCCAGTTAGCGCCACTTGGGTGATACCATGAAAAAAATTATCCAGATAATATTATTCATTTCTGTTGGATTGGCTGGCCCTCAATGGGGGAATGAGTCTGCTATCTTGTCGTCTCCCGGCCGGCATGAAATAGGATTATTCTCACCTTTTCGAATGGGTTTACATAACGGATCAGAAATCAGTGTGAATAAATTTTTATTGCTTCCTAGTGTGGCATATAAAACAAATCTATCCCAATTCCAGAAATGGAAGATGGCTTATCGGATTCAAGTGGCCTATCCAACCATGGCCATGCGATGGATACAAAGTCCTCTGGGAATGAAATTAGGTGAACCGGATATGTTTGCATTAATTTCACCTGAATTCACCATTCCCCAAATGATTTCGGTATATGGAGAATTAATAGGCACAACAGGCGCTCCTTCCGATGGGCGGCTATCCATAAATGGTGGGCTGGGGATTGGGTTAAATGGAAAAGAATTGGCCCAAAGAGCGACCGTTGATTTACCCGTTATTTATCCGAGGCTGTCCGTGTATTATAATGGAATTCTGATCAAAATTGGTGGTGAGTATTTTCGTCAAGTTAAAGAACGCTGGTCATATGTTTTGGATTATGATATGTTTTTGATGCCTGGAGGCCAAGGGCGGTTTGCCTTTGAGCAAAAAGGATTACTGGTGTGGTCAAAAAGTCAAAAATTCAGACTTCTGTTCGGATATAAACTTATTGCAGGTGAATATCCTTTTGGGTCTCAAGCACACCTCTTACCGGCTTTGGATTTACAATTTGGTTGGTAAGCTCACCCATAAAATCTCGCTGATTATATTTCTATCCTTCTGTTTTTCCCAAGGAGAGATGCCTGAAAATGCTTTGGTAAATGAACTTGGATGCGGGAACTGCCACAGTGGTGTGATCCAATCAGAAGTAATTAAAACCAACGCTCCGGATCTCAGTTATGCCGGGTCAAAATACAATGCATCCTTCCTTTTCGACTATTTAAAATCACCTTATTCTGTTCGACACAATATCGGAAAATCACGGATGCCTGATTTTGGATTTTCCAATGATGAAGCAATGGCATTGACTCTGTATTTAATCAAACAACGCACCCTGCCGAAATCGGTTCAGATTTCTGAAATAAATTTTAATCGAGAGAAAAATGGATTTGAACTTCTCCATAACACTTATCAATGCACCAAGTGTCATCAGTTAAATGATGTTGGAGAATCTAAATCAACAGATTTGACACAAGCAGGTTTTCGCCTGAATGCTGAATGGATGTCAAACTTTATACAAAACCCCGACCCTTATTTACCCAAGGGATCAGCCATGCCCAATTTTTTTAATTTAAAAAAAGTTCACGATCAGGATCAACAAACAGCGAAAGACCTTAAAACTGTTGTATCTTATTTAAGCAAGACAAGTTCAGATAAACGGCAGGCATTGGAACTGGAATTTGGGAAGGTACAAAAAGCGTATCCCAATGTAACCGCTGAGATGGGGAAGAATATTTTTCTCTCCCAAAATTGCCAGGCTTGCCATGGAATGCAGGATGAAGACAGCTGGTTTGAGGATCATAATGGCCCAAACTTGTCTGCCCAGCGTATGCGAACTCAAAAAGGGTGGCTCAACAATTACTTGGAAAAACCGTCGGCTATTCGCCCTTTTGGGTTTTTCCCCGGAACCGGGAGCCGTATGCCGGATTATCGTTTATCTGATTCTGAAGTTTTAGCATTATCTGACTGGTTGGGAACGGCAGAGCTCAAGACAAAGTTGTCACCGATTTCTAAATTCCAATCTCAAAAAGTAGACAAAGTTCTGAACGACTTTCTACCCTGTTTGGGGTGTCACCAGATAGATGGAAAAGGAGGTAAAATTGGACCGGATTTATCTAATGTGGGCAATCGACTCACGGACGGTTTTATCAAAATGGCAGTAAAGATGCCTCATATGGTTATGCCTGAAAGTATGATGCCCAAAACAGTGATAGATCCAAATATCCTCCCGTTAATTTTATCCTATTTAGCCCATAAACAATCGGATCAAAAAACAGCATACCTCAATTTGATTCAACACCAGCCTTATTCTTCCGCCAACAGTTATGAAGAAAATTGTGCGCCTTGTCATGGATTGAATGGAAACGGAAAAGGATTTAATGAACCAAACCTGACCGTGAAACCAGGGGATTTTACCAATGCAACGTTGATGGAACAGCGGGCAGACGACACTCTTTATGATACCATTCACGTGGGAGGGCGTATAATGAATAAAAGTCATTTTATGCCTGGGTGGGGAGAAAAAATGAGCCCCAAGGAAATAGTTGATTATGTTCAAACAATCAGGAAATTTTGTAATTGTGAGCAGCCGGATTGGGCAAAAAATTAATTTTATTTAAATGGTACTATTTATTAAAAGTCTGATATTTTCAGTTCTTTTCTTTAATATCGCTTTAAGTCAGCTCCAAGATTTCATTGGCTCAGACAGCTGTGAATCTTGCCATCCCGATCAATTTGAGCTGTGGAAAAGCTCAACCCATGGCCGTGCCGGCGGTGCGCCATTTAGTTCAAATATAAAAGCACCCTTTGATGGCAAAAAAATTGAACTTAAAGATGGTTGGTTTATCCCATTTCAACAAAATGGTCATTATTATTTTCGCGCGCAGGAAAAGGGATTCCCGGAAGTGCAATATAAAGTAAGCAGCGTGGTGGGGGGCGGCCATTTATATGGCGGAGGAACACAGGCTTTTTTTAGTGTTTTCCCTGATGGTTCAATGCGCTTGCTTCCCTTTGATTATCACCCGGAAAATAAAACATGGTTTTTTGAAACAAATGATTTATCGGGTTGGGTTCCCGCATCGAAATCACTATCTATGAGAATGTTAACCGAATGGCCCCCCAGTCGAATGATGGGCGGTGTTCCAGAAAAACAAAATTGTCAGCAATGTCATGGGAGCCAAATTATCACAGCATTTGATCGCAGTCTAGGCCAGTATAAATCATCATTTACAAACTTATCAATAAATTGTGAATCTTGTCATGGCCCAGGGAAAGAGCATGTAACTTTAATGCAATTTGACAAAAGGATTGTAAAAGGATATACGGGCATTCAATCATTAAAAACACTTTCAAAAGAGGAATCGATCAAAGTATGTGCACAATGTCATGCATTGAAAGATATGATTCGCCCGGGATACTTACCTGGTATGGATTTTGATGATTATTTTAGCGTAAAATTTTCGATGCTGGGTGGGAACCCCTATTATCCCGATGGAAGAGTGAGGGCATTTGGATATCAACAAAATCACATTTTCAGTGATTGCTATCAAAATGGATCCATGACGTGTATTGATTGTCACAATCCACATTCAAATAGCTATCAGGATATAAATCGAAATGCACTAAAAGGGCGGTTTGACAATGGGCAATGTGTTTCTTGTCATATGGCAAAAAAGGAAAACCCCTCTCTTCACACCTTTCATGAATCCGAATCCGAAGGAAGTCGATGTACCGCGTGTCATATGCCATTTCAACAGCATAAAGCAGTTGGAGATCAATTAATGTTTGCAAGAGCCGATCATACAATTTCGATTCCCAGACCCAAACTTGACCAGAAACTTGGGATAAAAAATGCCTGTCAACAATGTCATGATAATATGAACATAGATTCCTTAAACGATTACGTTACGCAATGGTATGGAGAGTTGAAACCGCATCTCCCTTTAGAATCGGCATTGTTTTCATTTCATGAAGGCGAAGCTACAAATGAAAGTTTTCTAAATTTATTTGGATCAAATAACGACCCCGCACCACAGGCTTTCGCTGGTATCTCAGCGGCATTTATGTCTGAAGGCGCGAATTTTATTTCGGAAAAGGTAGTGAATAGACTAAAGGATTTAGCCAAAAATAAGGATGTAGATATTCGAGCATTATCATTGGCCTTTCTTGATGCGGCTAAAGGCGATGAGCCGGAAATCGAAAAATTTATCATTCACATATTATCTCTATCTGGTAAGGATCAATCAAAGGTCAGGACGCGCTGGAGCTTGGCATTGGCATACAAGGCAGAAGATTTAATCAAAGCCGGTAAAATGGAACAGGGAATGATCCTTTACAAAAAATCAATAAAAATATGGCCCAAAAACGCAAGAGCACGCAAAGGGTTAGGAGAAGCATATTTAAAAATGGGTAATATCAATCAATCAATCAACACCTTTGGTGAAATAGTTAATAGCAATTCATTAGACTGGCAGGGATGGGCTGGGTTGGGCAGGGCCCAATCCTTGGCAGGCCAGAATGCGTTAGCAATTGAAGCCTTTATTAAGGCACTTGAAATCAATAGTCATTATGCGGAAGGTCATTTCGGAATTGGTAATATTTTCTTTAAAGAAAATATTAATATTCGTGCGGAAAGCCACTTGATGAGAACAATTGAATTGGATCCATCCATCACCGGTGCATACATTTTTTTGGCGGCCACAAAAATTCGTTTGGGAAAATTCAAGAGTGCGACAAAAATTTTGAACCAGGGCCTGATTTTAAACCCAGACCATGCAATAGGTTTGATGATGCGCAGGGAATTGGATGTCATTAAGCAATAGGATGAGAACCCTAATCGACTAAGGGTATATATAAAACCATGCTTATTCATAAGATAATCCTTTCTTTTATCAGCGTGTTATCTATATTGGCACTTTTGGATATTTTCCAAAATAGGGAGCCTTCCCTTACTCTGGAATGGGCTGTCGTATTTATTACGGTATATTATACTTGGCTATTTATTAGTCAAACCATAAAAAAAAATGTAAATAAAGACTAAATGAAGGACTTCCTAAAAATTGTATTTATTATTTCATTCTTTTCTTATCCGATAGCCAAAGCACAATCATTTTCAACCAAGGGTCAATTCTGGGCAAGCGGACTTACGGGTAACGATGCTCCGTCCGGGCAATCTGCCTTTGAATCGTCTATGGGCTACATCCCAACATTTTCTTTATCACAGGATTTATCGGATTTCACCCTTTTTGATTTTGAATGGGCATATCGGTTAGACCGATCTTATTCCGGGGATTCACTTGTTTCGAATCATGAAAAAAACCATCGTCTCTGGATTCGTTATTCATCCGAAAAAGTGGAAGTACGCCTTGGTTTGCAAAAAATCATTTTCGGTCCATCACAAATTTTACGAACCCTTTCCTGGTTTGATACATTTGACTTAACTGACCCCACGGGACAAACTGACGGTGTGGACGCATTCCGGCTCAAATGGTTTCCGTCCAACTCTCTTTCAATTTGGTCATGGACTATTCAAAATGCGCAAGACACTTTATCCTTTGGCGGACGGGCTGAACTATCATCATCATACGGAGAATTCGGATTTACCTTTCACGTTGATCCGTCTAAAACTCCACAGCAAATTGGTCAATTGGGGATCATGATGACAGAACCCCATCAACGGTTTGCATTGGATATTCGACATGACGGTTTTATTGGTTCTTGGATGGAAAGTGCCTTCATCATTTCGGAGCATTCTGATCTTAAAATGACAACCATTGGTGCAGATTATACCCTGCCCATCGCTAACGGACTTTTAATTATGACAGAATCCATGTTCATCAAAAATAGAAATGCAGACGACCAAATGTTTACGGCTTTTATGGCTATGCTTCCCTTGGGCATGGTTCATTCTACCATGTTTATTTCTCAATTTGATTGGCAGGAAGACCGAGTTTATTCCTATTTCCGATGGAGCGCGACCTATGACAAATTCAGCTTAAATTTGCTATTATCTCAAAGTCCCAAACGGAAGGAATATGGTCTTCCTGTAGAAGCCTTCCCAAAATCAGTTGCGGGATTTGGAACCGGAATTCAATTCATGTTTATTTACAATCATTAGAAAAAATTATGGCCACAAAGACTCGATGACACAAAGATTTAATTATTATTTCATCGTGTCTTTGTGGCGAAATAAAGGAAAAATATGTCAAATAACAATGTAGTCGAAATAAAAAATCTTTTAAAACAATTTCCCGTTGGTGGTGATTATTTTACCGCATTGAGCAATATAAATGTTGAATTGGAAAAAGCCGAATTTATGGGATTAGTTGGTCCATCCGGTTCGGGGAAAACAACGCTTTTAAATATAATTGGAGGGCTCGATTCACCTACAGAAGGAAATGTAAACGTTCTTGGAATAGAACTGGGCTCTTCATCTCACAAAGAACGAGCTCATTTAAGAAAAACAAAAATGGGATTCATTTTCCAAAGTTACAATTTACTTCCAGTTTATTCTGTTTTTGAAAATGTGGAACTTCCACTGATTTTAAATAAGATCGATAAAGATGAACGAAGATCCATGATAGAGCAGGCTGTCGAATCAGTTGGCCTAACAGATAAAATGGATTCCCGACCAAATATGTTAAGCGGTGGTGAATGCCAACGCACAGCCATCGCCAGAGCGATTGTACATCAGCCCGCGCTGGTATTGGCAGATGAGCCCACTGCCAATCTGGATGCGGAGAATTCTCATCATATTATGAAAATTCTGGTACGATTAAATCAAGAATTGTCCACTTCTTTCATATTCGCAACTCACGATGAAAAGATCATGGCTTACCTTAGACGAATTATTCACTTAGACGATGGTGAAATAACCGAAGATGAAAACATTAGTAATCCAAAAACAGGGAATTAGAGTTGCTTTTTAAGATTGCCATTAAAAATCTCCTGGGCGCCAGGCTGCGCACTTTTCTGAATGTTCTTGTGACCGCTTTTTCATTTTTCCTGATCCTGTTTATATCGGCCATGTACAATGGTATGCTGGAACACGCAAAACAGGTTACCATGGATACGGAGATCGCCGGCGGCGCCTACTGGCACCCGGAATATGATCCGCTGGATCCCATGACCTTTGAAGATGCCCACTCTGCTTTGCCCGGAGATGTACAATCACTAGTGGATCAGAAAAAAGCGTTCCCGGTTTTGGTAAGCCAGGCTTCCATTTATCCCGGTGGCCGCATCATGCCGGCCATTATGAAGGGCATTCCCCCTGGTCAGAATATTGTTAACATGCCAACAGACGCACTTTCCGGACATGATGATATTGCTATACCAGTACTGATCGGGAAAGGAATGGCCAGCGATACCAAGCTGAATGTAGGGGATTCGTTTACCATTCGCTGGCTGGATACTGACCGCACCTATGATGCGGACGAAGGCGTAATCGTTTATATTATGGATACGGAGAATTTCAAGCTAGATATGAGCCATATCTGGATACCGCTTAAAAAAGCACAAACCATGCTGGCTATGGAAGGAGAGGCCACTTATGTGACTTATGAAAAAGGACTTCCGCCGGTTCAAGACAAAGGGGACTGGATACCTCGCGATATCAACTACCTGGTGCAGGACATGGAAGCCATTATCGCAGCGGACAAACCAGGAGCCCAGGTTATGTATATAATTCTATTGGCTCTTGCCGCCATGGGTATCTTCAATGCTCAGGTATTGTCTATCTTTCGCCGGGGAAGAGAAATAGGGACACTCATGGCTATCGGGATGACACGCCCCCGTGTAGTAGGACTCTTCACACTGGAAGGAGGCCTCAATGCGGTGCTTGCCGCTGTGGCAACATTGATTTTCTTCGGTCCTGTGCTCTGGTATTTTGGTGTGTATGGGATTCCCCTGCCTATTGATTACACAGAAATGGGTATGATTGTGGCCAAACGTCTGATTCCGGTTTATACCATCGGACTTGTTGTATCAACCACCATTTTGGTATCTATCATTGTACTCATAGTGAGCTACTTGCCTTCACGACGAATTGCCCGTATGAAACCTACTGATGCCTTGCGGGGCAAGGCAGTGGCATGATCAAGTTTTTGACCAAAGGATTGCTCCGGGATCGTTCCCGAAGTCTGTTCCCCGTTTTGGTTATTACCCTCACCGTTGCCATGGTTCTTTTCGCAATAGGCTTTATGAGAGGTACGATGAACAGTTTATTTCTGGATACTGCCGTCGTATTCTCTGGCCATGAAAAAATTGTCACCCGGGCCTACAATGAAGAGAACCAACTCTTACCTAATGATCTTGCCCTTTTGGAGGTGGATCAACTGGTAGATGAACTAAGCCGGGATTATCCCAATTATTTCTGGACACCGCGAATAACTTTTGCCGGTCTTTTGGACGTTCCTGATGAGAATGGAGAAACGAAGTCCCAGGGACCGGTCATTACATTGGGGATTGATCTATTTTCAGAGGATTCCAGGCAGGCGGAAATCTGGGAGTTGGACAGGGTCCTTGTAGAAGGACATATCCCCCAAAATAGGGATGATGCACTTATAAGCACCAAGCTTGCGGCTCAACTGGATCTTGCGGTAGGAGAGACCGTCACTTTTATCGGCTCAACTATGGATAATGCTTTTACAACGTACAATTTCAACGTGTCAGGGACATTCAACTTGAGAAAAGGCCAAACAGACAAACAAATGATGCTTGTTGATTTGTCTGGTGCCCGTCTTGCATTAGATATGGATAATGCTGCTTCAGCGATTTTCGGCTTTACTCACTCATTATATTACGATGATGAAGCGGCTGTTGCACTGCGTACTCATTATAATAATACCATTAGTGACAGCCTGGATATTTTCAGCCCCTTTATGCTCGCCCTGCGAGACGGGAATCAGATGGGCACCATGGTGGATGTAAGTGGCGCAATGATTGCAATTATGGGTGGAATATTTCTGGTGGTTGTTATGGTTGTGCTCTGGAATATGGGCCTTATGAATGGTCTGCGTCGCTATGGGGAAGTGGGTCTGCGATTGGCTATGGGTGAATCCAAGGGGCAGGTGTACCGCTCTATGATCTCTGAAGCGGTGATAATAGGGCTCGCAGGAACGGTGGTTGGTACTGGAATTGGGCTTGCGCTGACCTATTACGTGCAAGAGAATGGTATAGATTATACAAAGGGAATGGAAGCGCTTTCAAATTCGTCCATGGTTATGCCCAATATTTTCTACGCTCAGGTTACACCCGATCTTTACTATATTGGATTCATCCCCGGCGTTTTGGCGACAGTACTGGGGACCATGTTGGCCGGTCTGGCAATATACAAACGGGAAATGGCTCAATTGTTTAAGGAACTGGAGACATGATCAAGATTCTTATTTTTTTTCTATCTTTTACATTTCTTTTTGCTCAAGCGGATGATATGTCCGTGCAGGATATTATCAAGGCCATGGACAATAACCTGAACGCAAAAAGCCGGGTTATGACCAGCAAAATGGTGGTTCACGGACGGCGGGCGAGCCGAACCATTGAATCCCGGAGCTGGGTTGTTGGCATCGATCTGGCCTTCACCGAATACTTGTCACCGCCAAGAGAGGCAGGCACTAAAATGCTGAAGGACGGTGATAAACTCTGGACCTATTCTCCCCAAACAGATCGTTTAATTCAAATTTCCGGACACATGCTCCGGCAATCGGTCATGGGTTCAGATATGTCCTACAACGATATGATGGAAGATCGCCCTCTCATGGATCTCTACGAAGCCACATTAGAAAGCTCTGTTGAAATAAATGGACGAGATCATTGGATTGTGTTGTTGACGGCAAAAGTGAAAGGATTGTCTTATCCCATGCGCAGGGCGTGGATCGACAAGGAATATTTGCTGCCCATGAAGGAGGAACTCTATGCTAAAAGCGGCAAGCTCTTAAAAACATCCACCATGGATGGCATCAAAAAAGTACAGGGGCGCTGGTTTCCTTCCCGATTTATTTTTAAGGACGAACTGAAACGAAACAGTAAAGGGACAGAGTGGGTTATAGAAGAAATTGAGTTTGATACGGAGATTCCCGATGCCCGTTTTTTGAAAGCGCGATTAAGAAAATAAACAAATGAAAAATGAATATGATTAGGATAAATATCATCAATTTTTTTTTCCTAATAGATCAACAAATTTATAGGGATTATACGTATATTTGTCCGGCGTTACCACTGAGGATTTTATAGAGGAGAATGTTAACATCATGAAATACACACTTTTTATTTTACAAATCTTTCTGTTTTCGATTGTTTTCGGACAGAACGAGAAAATAGAAAAACTTCAGTTTGAGTTTGAGGCGGATTCCATAGAACTGCATGTTGGTGAGTCAAAAGAACTCACGATTAAACTTCTCAATGAAGATGGAGATCTTTCCCAAAATTCATTTTATGTATTTGGACAGAGACGTGCTTTATCCGTATCCCCCAGAACGAGCGATTCTACGGGTATTGTAACCGTAACCGTCAAGGCCCATAAGCCCGGACGTTTGAGACTCAGCGTTCAAAGCATTACGGTTAAACGCGATGATCGCGTTCGGGATAAGCTCTTAGTCAATGTCCCCTTCCCCCCCATTGATCATCTTGTATTTAACCAAACGCCAAGCAAACTATATACAAAAACATCCACATCTTTTTCAGTGGAAGTGATCGATGAAGCAGGGCTTACACGAGATAATGTGGATGTTAAGCTCAAATCCAGCAATACTGCAGTTGCAGATTTTGATATTTTTGGTAATCTGGAAACAAAACGGACAGGCCGCGTCACCGTATCTGCTACAGTTGAAGAGATAACAGAATCTTTTAAAGTTCGTGTGGTTAAAAATACTACACGCAAAGTGACACTTTCTATAAACAGAGAAGAAATTAGAACCGGTGACGTGCTTGCGTTGAATGCAAAAGCTTTAAACAGAAGTGGTCGTACTATTGATGATGCACCAATCACTTATTCTTACCTTGGACAAGCTGATTATGGTGAGTTTGCGTTACCTGCAGCAGGCTTAGCAACGGATGATGGAAGATTTGTTGCTGAAACAGCGGGGTTGTATACGGTTATTGCTTCTAGTGGTGGTTATTCAGCTCAGAAAACAATTAAAGTTGTTCCAAGAGATGTGAAGAAAGAAGTAAAGTTGGTGGGACACGGATTAATCTCGGATGTATTAACCGGTGATTTGTGGGTCTGGGCTGGTGTGGACAAGCATGAAGGAAAAGATTTTGCTGTAACAGGTACATGGGGCTCTAATGGAGAAGCTTATTTTTGGGATGTTACAAGCCCAGATAGTATGATAATTATTGATACGATAACTGTTGATGCCCGGACAGTAAATGATGTAAAAATATCAGAGGATGGTCGTGTAGGAGTAATTACAAGAGAAGGCGCCTCAAATCGAAAGAATGGATTTGTAATATTAGATGTAAGTGACCCATATAATGTTACGATAACAGCTGAGTATAATGACGATATGACTGGTGGTGTGCACAATGTATTTGTATATGAAAATCATGTTTATGCTGTAAATAATGGAACTAAATATGATATCATTAATATCGAAGACCCTTCAAATCCATTTCGTGTTGGTGTTTATGAATTAGACACACCCGGCCACAGTCTTCATGATGTATGGATTGAAAATGGAATTGCATATTCTTCAAATTGGAGTGATGGAGTTGTTGCGGTTGATATTGGAGGAATAAAATTTGATGAAGCTGATCGCTCTAAATCTCAGTTTAACCCTTTATTAGCAAAAGCAGGTCAAGGTAGTCCATCAAATCCAGTAAAATTAGCTTCAATGGGAGATCCAACAGGACGTAATCATGCAGCATTTCCATTTTTGAGCGAATCAACTGGAAATTTCTATATTATCGCAGGTGATGAAAATTTCCCATGGGGCGTTTTAGCCACGAAAGGACAGCCATCAAACCCAAGGGGAGGCTATCATTTCTTGAATTTTTCTGATCCTGATAACCCAAAAGAAGAGGCTATTTATGAAGTTCCAGAAGCTGGCTCACATAACTTGTGGGTATTCGGAGATATATTAATCGCTGGAAACTATCAAGGAGGATTACGAGTTGTAGATATTTCCGGTGAACTCCTTGGGGATATTTACAAACAAGGCCGTGAAATTGGTCATTATTTACCTTATCATAAAAAAGGTAAAATCCCCAACGCACCAATGGTTTGGGGTGCGCAACCATATAAAGATTATATATTTTTTGCAGATATGAATTCGGGACTTTACTGTATAAAACTTGAAGATAAAAAGAAGGATTCGGGAACCCCGTAATAATATGGAGGATATTATGAAGAAATATTTAACTGTCATTTTTTTGTTACTTAATGTTGGAGTTTCTCAGGATAATGTAGAGGATAAAAAGGAAAAATTAAAATTTATTTTCGAACCTGACTCTCTCTCCTTAAATATTGGTGAGGAAGCCTCAGTATTAATTCGGCTTGTTGATTCAAAAGGGAATCAAGTAAAAAGCGCTTTTACGATTCGAGGGCAGAGAAAAGCACTAGATGCTAAGCCAAGAAGAAGTGACTCAACTGGAGTGGCAAAAGTAAACATAAAAGCATTTGATGCTGGAAAATTAAATCTTAGGGCCATGGCTTTTGGTAAAAGTGGAAGAACTGTTGGTACAATGAAAGTTAATGTACCTTTACCTCCATTAGAAAAAATAACTTTTGTTGACCCAACAAAAAAAGTTTTTGTTGGAACATCAGTAAATTATGCTGTTAAAATTTATGATAAGGCAAAAATAATCAGAGAGAATACGAATGTTGTTTTAACCTCAAAAAATAATAAGGTAGCTGAATTTGATAACTTTGGCAATTTGATTATTAAAAAATCAGGTAAAACAACCATTACCGCTACAATAGATGATTTAGAAGAATCCTTCGTAGTATCAGCCAAAAAAAATCCAGCAAGAAAGATAAAATTTGATATAAGCGAGAATGAAATAAGAACTGGTGATGTAATAAAATTAAATGCTATGGTTTTAGATGGCGGAAATAAAGTTATTGATAACATTCCTATAACTTTTTCTTATTCAGGTAAAGCAATGCATCAAACTGATAATTTTATTAATAATCAATCAACTGAAAGTATTGGCCGACCTGCATCTGGATTGATTACCCAAAATGGTAAATTTGTGGCTGAAACACCTGGTATTTATACCTTAACGGCTCAATCAAGTGGATTTTCAGCATCCAAAAAAGTAAAAGTTGTTCCTAGAAATGTACGTAAGAGACTTGAAGTTGTAGGACACGGAACCATTTCCAATCACAATACATCTGATCTTTGGGTATGGGCAGGCATTGGTAAACATATAGGGAAAGATTTTGCTGTAACGGGGACACATAGTGCAGATGGTGAGGCATATTTTTGGGATATTAGTGATCCAGCTAATATGGTAATAATTGATACAATAAAGGTTGATGCGCGTACTGTAAATGATGTAAAAATTTCTGAGGATGGTAGAGTTGGCGTTATTTCAAGAGAAGGTGCATCAAATCGTAAAAATGGATTGGTCATACTAGATGTTTCTGACCCATTCAATGTATTAATTATTAATGAATATAATGATAATTTAACCGGTGGCGTTCACAATGTATTTATTTATGAAGATCATATTTATGCATTAAGCGCTGGTACACGATATGATATAATTAATATAAGTGATCCAGCAAACCCATTTCGTGTGGGTTCTTATGAATTAGATACCCCCGGACACAGCATTCACGATGTCTGGGTAGAAAATGGAATTGCTTATTCATCTAATTGGAGTGATGGTGTTCATGTGGTTGATGTTGGAGGAATAAAACAGAGTGAAAAATCAAGAGAGAAAAATCAATTTAACCCATTTTTAGCAGCAGCAGGCCAAGGAAGTCCAGGTAATCCGACAAAATTAGGTGGCAAAGAGGATCCAAATGGACATAACCATGCAGCCTTTCCATTTCAAAGCGAATCTACAAATAAATTTTTTATTATTACAGGTGATGAGTGGGCAAAGAGTGTTCCTGGATCAGAAGCAAGAATTTATCAAGGAGGATTCCATTTTGTTGATTTTACAGATATAAAAAATCCTGTTGAAACAGCGATTTATCAGGTACCAGAGGTTGGGTCGCATAATCACTGGGTTGAAGGCGATACATTATTTGCTGGTTATTATTATGGAGGAATAAGAATTGTTGATATTTCAGGAGAACTGATGGGTGATTTATATGCACAAGGTAGAGAAATAGCCTTCTTTAAAGGTGAAGATCCTAATGGCAGCACCGCTAACATAACCAATGTCTGGGGTGTGATCCCATATAAGGGGTTAATTTATTTTGCCGATCTCAATAATGGTCTATGGGCTGTTCGACTAGTAGATAATGAACCATTAGGAACAAATTAGAGAGAAAAATGAGAGGAATCATTAAAACAACGCTAATTTATACATTCACTATGTGTGTATTATGCGCAAAAGATTACTATATTTATTGCGCTACAGAATCTGAAGATGAAGTTGCTCTTATCAGATTTGATGGTAAAGTAGCCCATGTTGAAAAACGAATTTCAGTGGGTGTTTGGCCTATTGAGATTGAAGGTCCTCATGGAATAACAGTATCTCCTGATGGAGATTACTGGTACTTATCAATGGCCCATGGCCAGCCCTACGGCCATTTATATAAATACAAAACTGGTACCGATGAAATGATAGATCGTTTAGAGCTTGGGTTATTTCCGGCTACCATGGGGATATCGAATGCTACCGGACTTTTATATATTGTCAATTTTAATCTACATGGAGGCCATACTGAACCAAGTACTGTTTCCATTGTTGACCCTGATGAAATGGTTGAAATAGATCGAGTAGAAACGGGCATTATGCCACATGGCTCTAGACTACTAAATAATGGATTAAAACATTATTCTGTTGCAATGATGTCAGGTACCTTATATGAAATTGATGCAATGACAATGGAGATTACAAGAACTATCGCTACAGCCCCTCCCAAAATGAACTCTCATAGTGGCCATAATATGAAAAAAATGGACCATACTAATATGAAAATGGGTAAGAACAAAATGATGTCAAATAAAGATAAAAAGGGACAGGCAGCCATGGGAAAAATGGCAATGGCAAAAATGGACCATAAGATGCCGCCAGAAAAACCGACATGGGTATATCCACATCCAAACGATAATCTAATTTATGTGGTTAATAATGGTACGGATAATGTGGTTGAGATTGATGTAAAGAAATGGAAAGTAGTCCGAACTTTTAAAACAGACAAAGCTCCTTATAACTGTGAGGTAAGCCGGGACGGTAAATACTTAGTTGTTACTTATAAAGGCGCAGGTAAAACTGGAGTATGGGATTTAAAAACGGGGAAAGAAATAGCAAAGTTTAAAAATACTCGCAAAGTAACACATGGTGTTGTTATTTCTCCCGATAATCGTTATGCCTTTGTTTCAGTTGAAGGAATAGGTAAAGAGCCTGGTTCTGTAGAAATTTTTGATTTGAAGGAATTAAAACCGGTCGCTGTGGCTGAGATTGGAAAGCAGGCTGGTGGAATTGCCTTTTGGAAAATGACCGATTAATTATCATTATATGTAACCGTTAATATTTTACCCTGTATAGACTCAGTAGTCTTGGAACCATCAGGCCATTGGATATTGAGATGCTCGGCATCACCTTTTATTCCAAGAATTTGGATGGGAGAATTTTGAGACCAGTATCCTGAACCGGATTGAATTTCTCTTACGGGACCCATCGAACCATCTTTATAGCTGACTTGAATTTTTGCTCCAAATGCCCAAGGGTTATTTTTTGTTCCCCGGAGCTTGACCCGCAACCCCGGTTTCGAATTTGTATTTTGAAAAAGTTTTGTTTGGGCGCCATTTTGGGTGACCAATAAATCAATCCGCCCATCCATATTAAAATCCGCGAATGCGGCACCCCTTTGTTCTCCATAAACTGTAATACCGCTTAAGTGTCCTGGCAGAGATGTGAAGTTTCCCTTTCCGTCTCCAAGGATGACTAACCCTCTTCCAGAGTCATTCCTGTCTGTTTCTTTTTGAACGGCAAAAAAGTTTTGGCTAAGGAAGATATCTTCGTGTCCATCCCCATTTATATCAGCCACCCCAGCGTGCATGGCAGTGGTGATTTGTGCTTCGAATGGCAATACCATAGGATCAAAGCCATTCCCATTATTGATAAAGACCATACTTTCTAGGGTGTTCGCTTCAAGATAAGGCGCACTGGTTAATGAGGAACCAAATATTTCACCAAGGCTGGATTGGGCATAATTCAGAAAAGTACCTTTTTCTTCTCGAACAAAGGGTATGGCATTAGAAATACAAGAGAATCCTCTTTCTGGAACAAGAGCCTGAAATTGACTATCATAATGGGCTTCTACAATATCGAGAACATTATTGTTATCAAAATCGTCGAAGTAAACCCTTAGGGGATGATCCGGCGAAAAATGATATTTAGTATTTACGCCCCAGTTTGTCGCCACAATATCTAAGAGGCCATCTTCGTTAAAATCTCCCGTGGCGACCCCATTCCACCATCCTTTAAAATTGGATAGCCCCAGGGATGCGGTTACATCTTTGAATTGTCCATTATTATTTTGAAGGATCGTTATGGGTCCCCATTCCAAAGCCAATATGAGATCCGGATCACCATCGTTATCTATGTCGCTGAAAACAGAACCGGACACGAGGCCAATATCTGAAAATACAATTGAATTGTTTCCATCCGGTTTGAGTTTTCCATCCTGATTAATGTATAAAGTAGAGGAAGCGGGTTTTGGATATTGGCTTGGGATAACACGACCGCCTATGAATAAATCCAGATCTCCGTCCCCGTCAACATCAGCCTGAGACATGGGTCCGGCCATATGGTTTAAACTATTAAATGTGTTTTGGGCTTTTTTTGAATAGGTTGCAATAACACTCATATCGTCAGAAGATGATTCAAAATTAGCTGTTGCCACCATAATCCCCTGATTTCCATGGGAGTCTACGTGACTTAGAATGGATGTTGCATCCTGTTCTAAAGTTTTCACCACAGAAAAAGGAATAAAAGAGTGACCATCAATATTTTCAAAATGATCAATAGACCCTCCTCGCCCGCCTGAAATAAAAATATCTTCATCTCCATCCTGATCTGCATCCATCCACATGATGCCAGGGCCAAGCTGACTGAATCGGTTTGGAAGAAGACTTTGGTTGCCAAAATCATCAAAGGGGTCTTCATGATGTGTATGATCCAAAAGATGGCTTACGTTTTGAAATATGGGATCAGCGCTTTTTATGATGGTCTCAGGTTGTGCCCCATTTAATTGTCGTATTGTATAAAGGTAATTGGATTTTAATGAATCCACAGTTGTGATCGTCCCATCCCGCCATCGGATTTCAGCTGACATGAACTGCTTCCCCGCTGCAAATACCTGGAGAGGATCTCCACCAGAAAGATATCGCCCCCCGGCGATGACTTCCCGAGATTGAATCTCCGGACCACCTTTAATAACAATTTTAGCGCCGATTGCCTGTGTGTTTTTCTTAATACCCACCAATCGAATGGCTAACCGAGGTTTGGCTGAATTATTTTGATAAAGGCCGAGTGTTTGATTGAGACGATTTATCACAATATCGAGATCACCATCATTATCTAAATCGGCAGAAGCCATTCCATGAGAAATATCCTTTTCGGTACCCAAGCCCCATCCGTCTAAAACAGTTTCAAATTTGAGGTTGCCCTTATTACGGAAGGCGATATTTTTCAATTCTAATGTGGGATATTCAAAAAGCATTCGCTTGTATTCATCAAAGGAAGTCACGGTTGGCAATGCTGCTTTTTGTTTTTGATTTGAATCTGAATCTTGAACATCATACATATGGCCAGTTGTAATGAGTATGTCTTCATACCCATCCAAATCCACATCCATAAACATACTGGCCCAAGACCACTCAGATGCTTGGGCTTGGCTAAATTGGGAAATTTCACTGAAGGTATGATCTCCGCGATTCAAGAAAAGGGTATTGTGCATATACTGGGGTCGATTATCAATTTCTCCAATAGATAAAGGTGTTGGTGCCATGGTCCCCATTTGTGTTTTCTTTAAAATATGTGATTGGCTCATCATGTCTGTCACGAAAAAATCCTGATTTCCATCATGGTTTAAATCAGAAAAATCTACCGCCATAGAAGAATTGCTCGTATGGCGAATAGCCAGTTTGTTCATAGCATGAAATGAACCATCTCCATTGTTGATCCAGACGCGATCCGGGCTCTCAAAATCATTGCAAATATATATATCAGGATGAGAATCGTTATTGATATCCCGAAACTGGGCCATAAGTCCCCAGTCTCTTAAATGATGATTTATGGGTTGACCATTTTCATCAGTGAATCGCCCCTGAGTGATGTCAACAAATTCAAATTCACCCTTTCCATTATTTAGATAAAATTGATCTACTTCCGCCATTTCAAAACGAAGAAGAATATTATTTCTAACCTCCGTCTCATAATGTTGATTAAATGGCGGCATCACAATCCAGCGATTGTTAGTAAGTTCCATTAGGGTGTTTTCAAAACTTAATACAGGTGGCGGAAGGGAATCACGCATGGCCAATCGTTTATAATTTGTAATGTATAAATCCAGATCGCCATCGTTATCTACATCTGCCAAAGCAGAGGATGTACTTCCAGGGCTATCTAATTGGGAAGGCAAAATCGTTTCAGTAAATATGCCACTTCCATTATTGATGAATAAACTATTAGGACCGCCGAGAGCAGTCACAATTAAATCTAAATCGCGATCACCATCTACATCAGCGAAAACAGATCCGGTTGAATAACGATTTTTGCATGCAACACCGGCAGAGGCAGTGGCATCTTCAAATGCCCAATTTCCCTTATTGATATATAAAACATTGGACTCCCGAATTCTGGCCATATAAATATCAACCCAGCCATCCCCATTTACATCTCCGAGCGCAATGCCAGACCCATGCATCAAATGCTGATTTCCCAAAACTTCTTTTTCACCAATCTGATTAGCCGCTGTAATACCAGTCTGGGTTGGGTTCATTTCTGTAAACCCAGATTGGCCATTGCCTATTATTGCAATCAATTTTTCAGATTTAACCATTTCACCCTTTTTCCATCCCGGGGTATTTTGTGTGCACCCCATAAATAAAATGATGAGCATGAAGAAAGAAAAAAAGTTTTTCATAGTAAAAGTAAAGTTACTGCAATATAAGGGATGATTTCCTCAGGAATCGGTGTGACCGATTCCCGTCATAGCCAGCACAATTTCAGTGCTTTCTTTGAATGAATTATGTTGAATAATGGTCGCTTTGAAATAATAATAAAATGTTAATATATATAAAATGTGAAACCACCATTCAGACACTTTTCCGATATAAAAAGCACCATCAATAATCACCATGGCCATAAATAATATGGTTACCATCATGGTAGGAGGATAAAGTTTTCTTTTGATAGCAAACATTTGCTGGTATAGATCCTTTCCCATAGTCGGGTGAGCCTCAAGATATTCCCGGATATTTACACCTGTTCCCACAAAAAAGAACATGACCAATGTTTGTCCCGCAATAAAAATAATACTAACTAATAGATCTAATGTAATATGATTTTGCGCCCAAAAATCAAAATAATGGTTTAATCCGACCATAAACAAACCGACGCCGGAAAGCGCCACCATTACATATGAAAGAATCATAAAAAACCACATAGAATTAAAACCCTTGAATGAATGATTGAAGGATTGAAAGAAAAAAAGAGGCAAGTTTAATAATGACAATATCATACATAGCTAATTATCCAATTAATTTTGTTACACATTAAAGTGAAAGTAAATGCAATCGCCATCCTGCACGATATATTCTTTCCCTTGGAGTTGGGCAAGTCCTGCATCTTTAACACCTCTTTCGGACCCGAGTCGAACAAGGTCGTTATATTTAATTATTTCTGCTTTGATAAACCCTCTTTGAAAGTCTGTATGAATTTCACCCGCTGCTTCTGGCGCGGTGGCTCCCTGCTTGATGGTCCAGGCCCGAACTTCTGTGGGACCGCCGGTAAAATAGGTTTCTAATTCAAGGAGACGAAATCCAGCATGGATGAGTTTGTTCAGTCCAGGCTCCGGGATGTTGAACTCTTCTATAAACATGGCTTTACCTTCGTCATCCAGAACAGCAATTTCCTGTTCTATTTTTCCACATAAGCGAATTGACAAATTATTTTCTTTTTTTGCGAATTCAAAAAGGTCCTGAACATGAGGATTCCTTTTATCATGAGTAATTTCATCCTCATCCACATTGGCCACATAAAGAATGGGTTTTCTGGTTAATAAAAACAAGCGTCTGATTGCAAATAGATCATCCTCTTCTGCTTCAAAGGATCGGGCCATATTCCCAGAATTACAATGATTCTGAAGACGAGAAATAACATCCAATTCTTTCTGGGCACTTTTTTCTTTTTTTGCCAGTTTCGATAGGCGATATACACTTTTTTCAAGCGTCTCCATATCGGCCAACAGCAATTCTGTTTCAATTAACTCTGCATCCCTAACGGGATCTACGTTTCCCTCAACATGGGTGATATTATCATCTTCGAAACAGCGAATCACATGAATGATTACAGCCACTTGACGGATTTGCCCTAAAAATTGATTTCCAAGTCCCTCTCCTTTGCTGGCGCCGCGAACCAAACCCGCGATATCCGTGAATTCAATTGTGGCGGGTGTTACTTTTTCAGGTTTGAATATTTTTGCAAGTACTTCCAGACGGTCATCGGGAAGCGGCACAATTCCCATATGGGGTTCAATCGTACAAAATGGGTAATTCTCCGCTGGAACGGAAGATGCTGTAAGGGCATTAAAAATGGTTGATTTCCCTACATTGGGTAATCCAACAATACCACATCGGAGGGCCATATAATATCCTGATAAATCTTGAGTTTAATTAAAATAAATTTGTTTAAAAAGAATCCAAGGCCGGGTCGCCACCAAAATCATAGGTGAGATTATCAAACAACCCAACTTGTAGATTTTTGGCAAAATAAATGATGCGATCTAAACCCGTGCTTAATTCTCCATCTGCCCAGATTATATATTTTCCACCGCGACTTAAAAGTTTTTTAATATCAATCTTATAGGTTACTTTTTCATGATAGGGGCGAACCTGTCCTTTAAATTTTAAATCACTAACACCCAAGGCACGGCCACGGCCTTTCCCGCCAATCCATGTTAAAAAGAATCCTACCAATTGCCACATGCCATCTAGACCGAGGCATCCCGGCATCACCGGATCGCCTTTAAAATGGCAATCAAAAAACCACAAGTCATCGGTAACGTCTAGTTCAGCTTTTATTTCTCCTTTCCCATATTTTCCTCCAGTATCAGAAATGTGTAATATCCGATCCATCATCAGCATGGGTGGGGTGGGAAGTTTCCCCTTTTCCACACCAAATAAATTGCCAAGGCCACTATCTATTAAATCTTCTCTAGAGTAACTGTTTTTACGGGTCATTTAATGCTCCTATATAAGCAATAAATTTACCCAGAATTATGGGTAAATCAGGACTATGTTTTCTATCCCATTTTTTTGATGAATCTAATTGTCTAAATTCACCCTTTAATTATGGAGATTAATGATGACTGAATGGGTATTAATACTGGGTGGCTCTACCGGACACGGAGCTGCTACTGCAAAAAGATTAGCAAAGGACGGATATGGCGTTATCTCATTTCACTTTGATCGTGGAGAAGCAAAAAAGATTGCGGAAGAAACGATTACTGAGGTGAATGAAACGACTGGCGGAAATTGCCATTATTTTAACACCAATGCGGCAGCCGTAGAAACAATGGATAAATATATTCCCCAAATAAAAGAAATCACGGGGGGCTATCCCGTGAAACTGTTGCTTCATTCAATCGCTTTTGGAACCACCACAAACTTTTTTGGTGAAAAACCAGTCACGCAAAAACAAATGGATATGACCGTTCACGTTATGGGAAATTCACTTTTATATTGGACGCAAAAATTATTTGCAGCTGATTTATTGGGAAAGGGATCTCGCGTGATGGGTCTTACCAGTGAAGGAAATTATTTAGCGATGGAAGGCTATGGTCCTGTGAGTGTCGCCAAATTAGCCATGGAATCTATCATCCGCCAGATTGGTTGGGAATTGGGTCAGTTTGGGATTACAGCGAATGCCGTTCAAGCAGGAGTTACCCCGACGCGGGCTCTCACCAAAATTACAGATCGGTGGAAAGATTGGGTGGAGAGTACTAAAAAACGAAATCCAATGAAACGAACAACTACGCCAGAAGATATAGCTGGAACCATTTCAATGCTGTTAAAACCGGAAGCAGATTTTATCAATTGCTCCATCATTTATTGTGATGGAGGGGAACATCGCTCCGGTACTATTTAGATTGGTTATTTAAAATCGAAATGATTATGAGCCGGATTCTTCGAGTTCGGCTCTTTGTTTTATGAGGGTGACCAATTCATAATGTTCTTTGGTCGGCTGCATTTGAAAACAGGTTTCCGCTTCCTGCAGGGCATAATTCCACCACCCTTTTTTAGTATACATCAACGATAGATTATAATGCGCTTTACTCAATGCTTGAAAATCTTCTCTTTTTAATTTTTTATATGAATCGGGATAAAGCCGGGTGACTTCCCTGAATTCCAGGATGGCTTCTTCCACTAATCCCTTTTGGGCATACCATTTACCAAGTTTTAAATGGCGTTGCGGATCTTCTTTGCAACTACTTACAATAAATGCAATTGATAGGATTAGGACAGCTTTTGGTAGACTAAACTTCATATTGTATCCGTAAAATTGCGGTATGTTCCTTCAGAATTCCAAGGGAAACATTTACAAATTTTCAGAGAAATTTGTTTCATGGTGAGGCTCCCGAACCAGGAAAATAATTGTAAATAATCCTGCCAACATCAAAGCGCCTAAAATACGAAATAAAATTACAAAGCCAACCGATTCACTCAAGATCCCGCCAGCAATAATTGCCATGAGAATAAATGGACTCAAAATGGTATCGATTAAAGCCATGATCATTTTATTATCTCCCTTTTCCCCGGCGAAATCAAAAACGATGGACATGGCCGCAGGGAAAAAAGCACCCTGGGCCATTCCCAAAAAGAAAAATATACCATAGACCCAAAACATGGATTGAACGCTTAAGGCAGTTGTGATGGCGAAGACATGGCTTGTAAAACAAAATGTCATGGCGGCCTTATGTCCGATTTTATCTCCGATACGTCCTGCAATAATACTTCCAAAGCCAAAAGCAACGAGGCGGGCGGCGGTTAATAATCCCGCTTCACTAATGTCAAAATGAAATATATCCCTGGAATAAACTGCGTAGAGTCCGATGGCAGGAAATTGTGCCGTAAGAAATATTCGGCTATATATATATCTTCGAAAATTTCTGTTTGTTGTAAGAATAGTCTTTGTTTCATGTATAAAATCTTGAATAGTCCGCTGTTTTTGAGTTAGATCAATTTCTTTAACCCGAAATCCAAAATAGGTAAGAATACCAATAGATAAAGCCACAAACAGAATCAGGAACCCCCATCCAAAATTGGATGGGAATGGAATGGAACTGGCCAGCAGTTGTTTCACCATTATGCCGCCAATAAATCCACCTATACTATTCCCAATAAAAGAAATCCCCAGGAAAGTGCCCCGGTTATTTCGTTTAGTCACATGTTTTAAAAAATTGGACCAAATAGGAATAATGAGCCCTATGGCCAGTGAATAAAAAATGAAACAGACATAATAAAAAATCCAAGCCTTTGGACCTGTGGGTGCAAAAAATGCGAATACGAACCCTGCCAGAAAGATGGGTGGTAAAACAGTAAGATGCACTTTAACGGTGGCCATCTTTATATCGCTAATATTTCGTGCCATGAGAGCGGAAATCAATTGGGGCGCCGCCATCAAAATCGCAAACACGCCTGCAATGGAGCCGACAACACTGAGGGGCGCACCCAGCAGTGTTAAAAATAAGGGCAGTATTGTGGACACATCGTTGAAAGCAAATCCAATTCCCCAACAAAACTCGTGAACAATATTCAGCCCCAAGTTATGACGATGATCACTAAGACTGAGTTTGGCCATTATTTATTTCTCTCGTTAATATAATAATGGCTCCCAATAATAGTATGGCTCCCACCCATTGAGGGAGTGACAAAATGCTACCACGAATGAACCAATCCAGCCCTACTGCGGAGAGGGGCCAAAATAATTCGTAAAGAGTTGCATGGGAGGCAGGCAATTTGTTTAATCCGTAATAGTAAAAAAACAGCGCCAATGAACCAGTGCTTAAAACGATTAAAACAATAAATCCCCAATGAGATAAAGTCATATTGTTGATGGCGGCATATTGACCAGTTGAGAGCAGGACAAAGGCAGTTACAGATGCCGTGATAGCCAACCTCAATGAAGTAACTGTTGTGAAAGACAAACGATTGAGCGCATGTTTCCCTAACACAGTGGAGCTTCCCCAACTAAACGCAGCAAGCAATGCAAGGAGAGCTGCAATGATTGTTTTATCATCCCAATCATTTATGGAACTGGAGCCAAAGGTAACCAAATATCCACCCACAATCGCAGCGAATGCTAAAAGGATAAATCGTTTGGTTATTTTTTCTTTCAGGATGACACCGGCCAGAGCAATGGCAAAAATGGGCTGAAGTTTTTGAAGTAAAACCACCACAGAAAGATCAATATAATTCACATAGCTTAGGGCTTTGGTATAGAAAAAAGTGCCGAGAACGCCGCCGAAAATACTTATCCACAAAACGGATATCCATCCACGCTGGCCGAGCGAAGAAACTTCCTTCCATCCTCTGATGAGTAATGGTAAAAATAATATTGCGCCAATAACATGTTCTAACGAAACAATCAAAAAGGAAGGTAAAGCAAACAAGTTTTGGCGGATAAATCCATCAAAGCTCCAGAGAAATGCAGCAAAAATGACAGCAAGGGCAGGAAGGTACTTTTTCATCCGGCAAAATTACAGCTTATATAGAGGTGATTGGAAACTGATAAAATAGATTTTAAGTCCGTCAAGCGCCAGAAAATTGCATAGATAGTTTAAATTCATACTTACATTATTTTTTAAAATAGCAAAATCGTTATCACATCAATGCCCGAATGGTTGCATTGGATTTTGCCAATCGGTTATTGAGCGATTGAATTATAAAAGCATGAAGCTCGACGCTTGGTTTCTATCGATACCATATTTATTAAGCTTGTCCCCCAATTGATGAAAAATTTGATATGTCTATACCAAACGATCGAATCGCCATTCCCCACATTTGTTTTTCCGGCATATTAAAGATAAAATCTGGAGTTGTTTCTTGCACCAGCCAATCGCCATTTTCAATTTCCCGTTCCAATTGTCCCGATGTCCAACCAGCATGACCGAGTAGAAGTCGGCACTCTGCATCGCCATTTTGTTTCGACAAATCCTCCAGTGTTTTTTTATGACTGGACAGAAAAAAATCATTAGAAATTTTAATTGAATCCTCTGACTGATAATGACTGCTGTGCAGCACAATTCCCCTTTCCACCATAACCGGGCCGCCAAAATAAACCTGCTCCACAGATTTTAAAATTTTATCCGCATCATCATAAAAACTATCAAATAACTCTTTCAAGGTAGGATCACTGAATGGTTTATTCACGATGAGTCCCATGGCACCGTCCTTATTATGTTCACACATAAAAACAACCGAATGGTTAAAGTAAGGGTCCTGCATATGGGGCATGGGAATGAGGATGTGATTTATAATTGAATTCATGGCCTATCTTATGAAATTGTAGGCTTGAATACCATAAAATTATATAAAAATTCAGCAAATCGTTTTTTGATCACCCCCGAATAAAGTTGTAAATTCATGCCCGTCAAAAATTTGGATGAAAATAAACATAAAATATTCATGACAAAAACAGTAGATAAAATTATAATTAAAGGCGCCCGCCAGCATAATCTCAAAAATATTGATGTGGAAATTGAGCGCAATAAACTTGTGGTGATTACGGGCTTGTCTGGATCCGGGAAATCTTCATTGGCCTTTGATACCCTTTATGCAGAAGGGCAGCGCAGGTATGTAGAATCTCTTTCTTCTTATGCGCGTCAATTTTTAGGGTTAATGGAAAAGCCCGATATGGATTATATCGAAGGCTTGTCTCCGGCCATTTCCATTGAACAGAAAGCTACTGCACGGAATCCAAGATCTACCGTGGGCACCGTAACAGAAATTCATGATTATATGCGCCTACTTTATGCCCATATCGGGAAGCCTCATTGTTGGATTTGTAGCCGTCCAATTCAACGCCAAACGGTACAGCAGATTGTGGATACCATTATCAAATTTGGGGAAGGAGCACGAATTTATATTTTGGCACCGGTGGTTCGGGGACGAAAAGGCCAGCATAAGGGTGTCTTTGAAGAAGTGCGGAAAGAAGGATTTTTACGCGTTCGAGTCGATGGCGTCATCCATGGTGTAAACGGAAAACTCACACTAGAAAAAAATAAAAAACACTCCATAGAAGTGGTTGTTGACCGCCTTGTTTTGGAAGATGATTTTAAAGATCGTTTAACGGAGTCGGTGGAATTATCATTAAAAATTGGTTCTGGTTTAACCCTTGTACATGAATTGCCGAAAAAAGATCATTTATTCAGCGAACATTTTGCTTGTCCTCATTGTGAAGTATCTATGGAAGAATTATCGCCCAGGATGTTTTCCTTCAACTCCCCCTACGGCGCCTGCCCTCATTGCGATGGTCTGGGTTCGCACATGGAAATTGATCCAGAAATGGTGGTGCCGGACAAACGCAAATCTCTGATTCAAGGTGCAATTACTCCATTGGGTGAACAACCTCGGGGGAATTGGTATAGCAGTATTTTAAAAAGCCTGTCCCGTCACTATAGTTTTAACTTCACCACCCCATGGTTTAAGCTTGATAGAGGCATCCGCGAAATATTATTAAATGGAACCGGTTCAACCAAATTAAAAATGGAATATTCATCTGAACGATGGAGCGGCACATATACCGGTGGTTGGGAAGGAACAATTCCAAACCTAATGCGTCGGTACAAACAAACCAAATCCAACCGTATTCGTGATTGGATCGAGCAATTTATGAGTATGCGGCCCTGTCCAGAATGCAATGGCTCCCGGCTAAAGGAAGAGTCCCGAGCTGTAACGATTGGTAATGTTAGTTTAGGAGAATTATCTTCTTATTCTATCAAAAATACGGGCGCATTTTTTAAATCCCTTAAGTTGGGTAAAACAGATGCGACTATTGCCCACCAAATTTTAAAGGAAGTCCAAGAACGGTTAAGTTTCTTGATTGATGTGGGGTTGGATTATTTAACATTAGACAGGTCCGCCGCTACCCTTTCAGGCGGAGAAGCGCAGCGAATCCGGTTGGCAACCCAAATTGGCAGCCAACTGGTGGGCGTATTATATATTTTAGATGAACCATCCATCGGACTCCATCCCAGGGATAATGGCCGCCTGTTAAATTCTTTGAAAAAACTTCGAGATTTGGGGAATTCAATTGTGGTGGTTGAGCATGACAAAGAGACTATGGAATCAGCCGACCAGATTATTGATTTGGGACCTGGAGCAGGAGAGCATGGCGGTGAGGTTGTGTTCTCAGGTACACCGAAAAGAATACTTACGTCCTCTACTTCGATTACAGGCCAATACCTCACAGGGAAAAAAGCGATACCCATACCATCAAGCCGCCGGAATGGAAATGGAAAACTGCTCACCGTTATTGGCGCACGGGGAAACAATCTAAAAGAAATTGAGGTTTCTTTTCCATTGGGAAAAATGGTTGTTGTCACCGGTGTGAGTGGCTCAGGGAAAAGCACCCTGTTAAACGAAACAATTTTCCCTGTTTTATCCAAGGAATTGAATCATGCCCGGGCATATCCCCTGCATCACGAATCCATGAGTGGATTAGAATATCTTGATAAGGTTATCGAGATTGATCAAAGACCCATTGGTCGGACACCTCGCTCGAATCCAGCTACTTATACAGGTGTGTTTACTTTTATTCGAGATTTGTTTTCTCAACTCCCTGAATCCAAAATTCGGGGATATAAACCGGGGCGCTTTTCCTTTAATGTAAAAGGAGGACGCTGTGAGTCTTGTGAAGGCGATGGGATTATCAAAATTGAAATGAACTTCCTGCCTGATGTTTATGTAACATGTGAAGTTTGTAAAGGAAAACGCTATAATCGAGAAACGCTTGAGATAAAATATAAGGGAAAAAACATTGCAGATATTTTAAGTATGTCCGTTGAAGAATCTTTAGGCTTTTTTAAGAATATTCCCCGGGTGAAGAAAAAATTGATTACACTCAATGATGTAGGATTGGGGTACATCCGATTGGGCCAACAGGCCACCACATTATCAGGCGGTGAAGCACAGCGGATAAAATTAGCAACAGAATTATCCCGGGCATCAAAAGATAGAACATTTTATATTTTGGATGAACCCACAACCGGGCTCCATTTTGAAGATGTAAAATTATTACTGAATGTACTCCAACGGCTGGTGGACCAGGGGAATACTGTTGTTGTTATTGAACATAACCTTGATGTGATTAAAACAGCTGACTGGATTATAGACCTGGGCCCGGAAGGGGGCGAAGAAGGTGGGCAGCTCATTTTTTCCGGAACACCGGAAGCATTGTCGAAATATCCTGGTTCTTATACGGGATCATTTTTAAAAACGGCATTAAATGGAAAGCGTAAATAATGAGATCACCCAAAGAACTTGGGCATTATTATCCCCATTGGGAAGTGACCAAAGATTTAATAGATCAATGTATTGATATTATGCTCAACCTACGGCAGAGCGGCCACCCGGGTGGTTCCAGATCAAAAGTCCACGCCATGGTAATGACCCTTCTTTCCGGCGCCATGCGCTGGGATATTCGCGAAGCAGGGAAACGCTTTGGTGATCGATTTGTTTTGGTGGCTGGCCACGCCAACCCCATGGTATATGCGACCCTTGCAGTACTGAATGAAGCGATGCGGATAAAATACCGCCAGACCGGTGATTCAAAATATCAGCATAATAAAGGAAAAGACTTTCAATTGGTTTGGGAAGACTTGCTTTCACTTCGACGAAATGGCGGCTTGCCCGGCCATGCAGAAATGGAAGGCAAAACCTTATTTTTTAAATTTAACACAGGCCCCAGCGGGCATGGCTCACCAGTGGCTGCAGGGGAAGCGTTAGCATTAAAATTGGCGAAAGTTCCGGAAGTAAAGGTATTTGCTTTTGAAGGTGAGGGCGGGTTCACTGCCGGCGCATCCCATGAGACACTCAATTCTGCCTGGGGATTGGGATTGGGAAACCTGGTATATTTTATGGATTGGAATGACTTTGGCATTGATGCACGTCCATTCAGTTCAATCATGTATGGCACACCAAATGATTGGTTTGGCTCTCATGGGTGGCATGTGGAAGGTACCATGGAAGGTGAAAGCTGGAGTGAATTAACTGAAGCTTATCACCGTCTTTTGGTAGAAAAAGCGGACCCCAATATTCCAAAAGTACTCTATGCCAAATTGCGTAAAGGACGGGGATACTATAAATATGATTCTGCCAGTCATGGTGCTGCCCATAAACGGAATTCAGAATTATTCTGGAAAACGAAGGAAGATTTCGCCAAAACATATAATATTAATTTTGATGGATTTGGTTCTGATGCACCATCTTCCTGGGACGGACAAGTAGATCAGGCCCGATCGTTATTTAATAATGTTTTTTCGGTTTTGGAATCGAATCAACCATTGGTGGATTATTTAACCGATACACTCATCTCTGTTGGTGAATCCGTCCCGGAAAAAATTGAAGGGTGTAAAATCACCGTTAAAAATCCCGCAAAAGACAAAAGACTTTTTGACGTAAATGCTCTTCCGGATGATTTGTTTGCACCGCCGGGGACGAAAGCCCCTAATCGGGTTGGCTTTTCAAAATATGCCAGTTATATCAATTCAAAATCAATAGAAGAATATGGCCGGCCATTGGTGATTGCCATGAGTGCAGATTTGGCGGATTCCACAAATATTTCCGGGTTTTCAAAAGGATATAATGGTTCTCCCGATTTAGGCATGTATGATAAAACGAATAATCCTGATAGTCCCCTCATGCCACAGGGGATCACAGAATTTACCAACGCCGGTATGCTGGCTGGGTTGGCAACGGTGAACTTAAATGAAGATACATACAAGGAATATAATGGATTTTTTGGTGCCATGAGTACCTATGGTTCATTCAGTTATTTAAAATATGGTCCCATCCGGCTATTTAGCCAAGTAGCTCAGGATTCCAATTTTAAAGTGGGAAAACTTATTTGGGTGGCTGGTCATTCGGGGCCGGAAACAGCGGAAGATAGCCGTACCCATTTTGGTATTTTTGCACCGGGCGTAACGCAACTGCTTCCCGATGGGCAAGTGATTAATATTCACCCTTGGGAGCACAATGAAGTAGCTCCCGCTTTAGCGGCGGCCTTAGCTACAGATGTTCCAATTGTTGCCATCCATTTAACCCGGCCACCCATAGAAATTCCTGATCGAAAGGCATTAGGGATGGCCTCTCATATGGATGCGGCAAAGGGTGCATATATTATCAAGGATTATGAAATAGATCGGCCCAAGGAAGGCCTCGTGATTGTCCGTGGTACCAGTTCAACTAATTCATTGGTCAAGATTTTACCCAAATTGAAATCGGAAGGCCCCAATGTAAAAGTGGTGGCGGCCATTTCCTGGGAGTTGTTCAAGCAGCAAACTGAAGACTATCGCGAGTCTATTATTTCGAATCAGGAATGGATGGATGCCATGGTGATTACCAATGGGGCAAAAAGGCTCATGCATAAGTGGATAGCCAACCGTGTTGTGGAAGTATATAGCATGAGTCCAGATTTTGACAATCGGTGGCGAACTGGCGGTTCTCTGGATGAGATTATTGCGGAATCCAAACTTGATCCGGAGAGTATTTGGGAAGGAATCAATCGATTTGCAAATGAGCGAAAACAACGGTTGGCGTCTATTCAGGCGTCTATACCTGAATAGATTTGCAAAAATTTGACGACCCCCCCTTCATTTTTGTACCTTCCACCCCTGATAGTGTACGCTTTTTTTCTATTTGAGATCATAAATGACTGAAATCCATATTACAGACCCTCAGCCCTTTGAAGATGATTTTGTTATTGAGAAGTCCTTACGCCCAAGTTCCATGGATGAATTCATCGGGCAAAAGGATGTGGTGGACAGTCTTAAACTCTATATCGAGGCAGCCGTAAAAAGGAATGAAGCGTTAGACCATGTTCTTTTATTTGGTCCACCCGGATTGGGAAAGACAACCCTTTCAAATATTATAGCAAGAGAATTAGGTGTAAATGTTAAACAAACATCGGGCCCGGTTTTAGAACGGGCGGGTGACTTAGCGGGCGTGCTTACAAACCTCCAGTCTCGGGATGTGTTTTTTATAGATGAAATTCACCGCTTGAATTCAGTTGTGGAAGAATATCTTTACTCTGCCATGGAAGATTACCGGATTGAAATTATGATTGATAAGGGACCCAGCGCTCGAAGTGTTCAACTCAATATTGAACCCTTTACACTGGTGGGGGCTACCACACGCCTGGGGAATCTCACATCACCACTCCGAGATCGATTTGGTGTTGTGCTTCGGGTAGACTATTATGATCCCCAGGATTTATTTCAGATTGTGACTCGTTCTTCAGATATTCTGGAAGTAGAAATTGATGATGAAGGTGCCATGGAAATTGCACGGCGATCCAGAGGAACGCCTCGAATTGCCAACCGAATTTTGAGAAGAACGAGAGATTATGCCCAAGTGAAAGCTCAGGGGAAAATTGATGAAACAGTTGCCAAAGAATCCCTTGAATCATTGGGGATTGACGAATACGGACTGGATGATATGGATCGCGCAATTTTGGCAGCGTTGATTGATAAATTTAACGGTGGACCGGTGGGTGTGAATTCCTTATCCGTAGCCGTAAGTGAAGATGCTTCAACCATTGAAGATGTCTATGAACCTTATTTAATTAAAGAAGGTTTTATTCAGCGGACCAATAGAGGCCGCATAGCCCAGGAACAGGCGTATGCCCTTCTTGGGCGAAAAATTACTAAAAAACAACAGAGGTTATTTGAATGATACCAAAGAAGAAAAAATGGAAACTGGCGGATTTTGACTATCCATTGCCGGAAAAATATATTGCACAATACCCCGCAAAACGCCGGGACTTAGCCAAGATGATGGTAGTGCACCGCGATACAGGTGAGATAGAACATAAAATATTTTCGAACCTCCCGGAGTATTTACGAAAAAATGATTTAGTCATAATGAATAATACGAAAGTATTTCCAGCACGACTTTACGCAAACAAAGATCGAACCGAAGCAAAAGTGGAAGTATTTTTGTTGCGGGAATTAGAAAATGACCTTTGGGAAGTCATGGTTCGTCCGGCACGGAAAGTGCGAATAGGCAATAAACTCATGTTTACAAAAAATGTATATTGTGATGTAATTGACAATACTATTTCCGGCGGGCGTGTGGTTCGATTTGAATATGAAGGCGAAGAAATTTATGATGTCATTGATCGGGTGGGAATTTCACCCTTACCGCCTTATATCAAACGGGAATCGGAGCCCAAAGATAAAATTCGCTATCAAACAGTTTTTGCGTCAGAGCGGGGTGCGGTTGCGGCGCCAACAGCAGGTCTTCACTTTACCGAGGGATTAATAAATCGCATTCATGATAAGGGTGTTAAAACTGCCTTTACTACATTGCATATTGGCTTGGGGACATTTCGTCCGGTTCAGGTGGAAGACTTAAATCGTCACCAAATGGATTCGGAATATTTTGAAGTGAATCCAAAGACAGCGTTAGCAATCAATGAAACAAAGAAAAAACGCAAACGGGTCATTGCCGTAGGAACATCTACCGTAAGATCGCTGGAAACAGTGGCTGTTTCCGGATTTCAAGTGTCACCAAAACGGGGCTGGACCGATAAGTTTATTTATCCACCTTACGATTTTAAGATGGTTGATGGTATTATCACAAACTTCCACCAACCCAAAAGTACATTGATGATGATGACATCCGCATTTGCGAATCGTGATTTAATTATGAAAGCATATCGTTTAGCCAAGAAAAATGATTATCGTTTTTTGAGCTATGGTGATGCCATGCTGATTATCTAAAGATTTAGCAGAGTAACAAATGATGAAAATTACAGCTGTCATTCCGGCTGCAGGGAGCGGAGAAAGGTTTGGCGGGAAAAAACAGCTCAAAATTATGGGTGGACGCCCACTACTGTTTCATACGCTGAAGCCGTTTATTGATTCTGATTTAATTTTTGAAATTGTGGTTGTGGCGCCTAAAAATGATGTACAGCAATTGAGCCGGGAACTCAAGTCCATGATTTCAGTAAAGCCGGTAACGGTTGTAGCCGGTGGGAATACACGACAAAAATCAGTCTTTAACGGACTGAAAGTAGCGAGTGATTCATCGGAACTTATTTGTGTCCATGATGCAGTGCGGCCCTTTGTAACAAAAGAATTAATTGAAAAAGCGGTGAGCGGCTGCAGTGAACATGATGGTGTAATCGTGGCACAACCCTCTACGGATACAATTAAAAAAGTCATGGATAATCAAATTTTAGAAACACTTCAGCGAGAAATAATCTGGCGGGCCCAAACACCACAGGTTTTTTCTAAATCCGCATTGCAGGAAGCATTAAAAATGGCGGAGGAGGAAAATATCCAAGGGACGGATGAAGCGTCATTATTAGAAAGAATTGGCTATCAGGTGGGTTTTGTAGAAGGATCGTCCTTGAATATTAAAATAACCACTAAAGAGGATTGGGTGTTCGCAGAAGCAATTTATAATCACCTACAACATGATTAAAACAGGCATAGGATACGATGTACATCAATTGTCCGAGGGCGAAAAACTCATTCTTGGTGGTGTGGTAATTCCCAGCGAAATAGGTGCTATTGGTCATTCTGATGGCGATGCTTTAATCCATTCCATTGTGGATGCGTTATTAGGAGCAGCAAATCTTGGCGATATCGGTCAGCTTTTTCCCAGCGAAGATGACCAGTGGAAAGATGTGGACAGTTTACACTTTTTAAATATAGTTGGAGAAAAAGTACGAGGCGCGGAATTTGAGATTAATCATATTGATTCGATCATTGTACTTCAGAAACCAAAACTGTCGGGATTTATACAGGAAATGAAATATAAAATCGCCGATGCCCTGCAAATAGATGAATCATCTGTTTCGGTAAAAGCAACCACAACAGATCATTTGGGATATCTTGGTGAAGGCAAAGGCATCGCCGCCCAGGCCATTGCCACATTAAAAAGAGGTTAAAAATGGGCTTGGATTGCCCCACATTTTCTAAAGTCAATATTGGCCTTAAAATATTGTCCCAACGGAATGATGGATACCATAATATATATACGGTTTTTCAGGAACTGGATTTTGGGGATTCAATCACCATTAAAAAAGCGGACTCTGGGTGTACCATATCGTCAAATATGGATTTGATACCAACAGGTAAATCCAATATTTGTCACAAAGCCTACACAGCATTAAAAATAAAACATTCTGAGTTAGGTGGTGTGTCAATCCATATTGAAAAAAGCATACCTGTGGGAACGGGTCTAGGAGGTGGATCTGCAAATGGCGCCGCTATTTTAAAGGGACTAAACAAACTATACAATCTTGAACTTTTGGATGATAGATTAGAAAAAATAGGATCTGAAGTTGGAGCAGATGTCCCTTTTTTTATACGTGGGCAAACACAGCTTGGAGAAGAAATTGGCGATAAACTGACCCCGCTTTCCCACTCGGTGGCAGGCACTTATTTACTCGTTATTCCAGATTTATCTATCAGTACGGCCTGGGCATATGCAGAAATAAAAAATAAATTGAAATCAGGGAATATTTTACCTAATTTTACGAGCTTTTTTAGTGGGGATAATTCCTCACTTAAGATCTTTGAGAATGATTTTGAACGGATCGTGATTCCAGCATATCCGGAGATTGGTGCCATAAAGCAGAAGTTGCTTGAATTGGGCGCCCGGTTTGCCAGTCTGTCGGGCAGTGGCTCGACTGTGTATGGGATTTTTGACGAAGACGCTTCTGCAAAAGAAGCTGAGTTGTTTTTTCACCCAGCACATCAGACCATTCTGGCTAACCCCACATAACCCTCCTTTTTGGATCACACCACTCAATGCAAAATAAGCATTGGGGCGTCGTCTAACGGTAGGACACCTGGTTTTGGTCCAGGCAGTCGGGGTTCGAGTCCCTGCGCCCCAGCAGAAACATTATGGATAAAAATCTAAAAATATTTTCCGGTCGGAGTAATCCGGTTTTGGCTCAAAAAATTGCCGATTCTTTGGGGATAGAACTGGGCATATTATCGATCAAAACTTTTTCCGATGGTGAGCTATGGATTAAGTTTGAAGAAAACATCCGCGGTCGTGATGTATTCATCATTCAACCAACAAATAGTCCTGCAGAAAATATACTGGAGTTAGTTTTGATCATTGATGCAGCCGTCCGTGCATCTGCCAATACGGTGACGGCGGTAGTTCCATATTTTGGGTATGGCCGGCAGGATCGAAAAGACAATCCTCGAGTGCCAATTTCATCAAGGGTGATGGTTGATCTTATGACTGCAACGGGTGCAAATCGAATCATAACCATGGATTTACATTCGACCCAGATTCAAGGGTTTGCTACCATACCATTTGATCACTTATACAGTAGAATGGTTTTAATGGACGCAATTAAAAATTTAGGGCTTGATCCTAAAAAATCAACTGTATTGGCTCCGGATGTAGGTTCAGCACGAATGAGCCAAGCATATGCAAAAAGATTAGGAATGCATTTTGCATTAATTGATAAACGCCGTTATGCACCGAATAAGGCTGAAGTCATGCACTTGATTGGAGATTTAAAAGATAAAGATGTTCTCATCATTGATGATATGATTGATACAGCGGGTACGACAGTAAATGCAGCAAATGCGGCAAAAGATAATGGGGCAAAGAGTGTGACTGCTGTTGCAACACATGCGCTTTTATCTGGTCCGGCAATTGAACGGATTAAAGAATCAGCAATAAAGAAATTAATTGTGACAGATACTGTATCTATCCCAGAAAATAAAAAATTAGATAATATGGAAATTGTAAGTGTGGCGCAGGTTTTTGGAGAAGCGATTCGTCGAGTATATGAAGGTGAGTCGGTTAGCGCCCTTTTCGAATTTTAATTAGAGGTAAGAAAAATGGCTTCCTACTATAAACTCCCAACTGAGGAACGATCTGGAATCGGAACAGGTTCAGTGCGTGAAATAAGAAGAAATGGGAAAATCCCTGCAAATTATTATTATCATGGTGAACCGAACCAAAATCTGGCTATTGATAAAAAAGATTTCCTTCATGCAGTGAAATCGGGTCAGCGTGTGTTTGAATGCGATATCAATGGAGAAACTGTTTTTACCATGATTAAAGATGCGCAATATCACCCAGTAACCGAAGAAGTGATACATGTTGATTTAATGCGTGTTCGTCGAGATGAAAAGATGACTGTTTCAATTCCAATTGTATTGGAAGGAGAATCGATAGGCGCTAGTGAAGGTGGGCTTATAACCCAAGCAACCAGCACCATTGAAATTGAATGTTTACCTACGGATGTACCTGAAAATCTTATGGCAGATATATCCACATTAGAATTAAATAGTGCAATGACAGCTGCAGATCTTGTTTTGCCGGCGGATGTTTCTTTAGTATCCCCAGAGGATACAACCATTGTTACCTGTAATCCGCCAAAAGCTGAAGTTGAACCCGAACCTGAATTAGTTGAAGGTGAAGAAGGCGTTGAGGGCGAAGACGGTGAACAGGCTGAAGGTGAAGCAGCAGATGGAGATACTGATAGTAAAAAAGATTCTAGTGATGCTGCTGATCAGGGTGAAACCTCCAAGGAATCATGATTGCCATTATTGGCTTAGGGAATCCCGGTGATCAATATGCAAATACAAAACATAATGCAGGCTTTTGGGTGGTGGATGAATTGGTCCGTCGACAAAAATTGTCCTACAAACCGGGGAAAGGCCCCTTTATATTTGCACAACATCCAAGACGGGAAGTGTTAATGATCAAACCAACCACAGGCATGAATCTCAGTGGTATTGCGGTAAAGGATGTGGCAAATCGCTGGGATCTTTTGTCATCGGATATTCATGTTGTAGTAGACGATGTAGATTTACCATTGGGGACTATTCGGATTCGACCCAAAGGCGGAGATGGGTGCCATCGTGGAATGGAAAATATCATTTATCAACTGAGGTCAGATCAGATTCCGAGGATTCGTTTGGGAATAGGGACTGATGAAAATATGCGTCCGGCGGAAAAATTTGTTTTGAAACCATTTCGATCAAACGATAAAGCAAATGCGGAGGCCATGGTTAACCTTGGTGCGGATGCTTTGGAAAATCTTTTAGTGCATGGTTTAAATCGTACCATGAATCATTTTAATTCATAATTGAGGAAACATTAAATCCATGAATACTAACTATATGTTTGTGATTGGTGCGGCTGTATTAGCCATGGTCTATTCATTCTGGAAAACAAGCTGGATTTCCAGTCAGGATGAAGGCACCGACCGTATGAAATCTATTGGTGCAAGTATTGCCGATGGCGCCATGGCTTTTTTAAAAGCGGAATATCGTGTTCTTGCTATTTTTGTTGTTGCCGTTGCCGTTCTTCTTGGATTGGCAAATTCAGGCAGAGCAGATTCAAGCGCTTTAATTTCACTCTCATTTGTTGTGGGTGCTGTTACTTCTGGTTTAGCAGGATTCCTTGGAATGAAGGTAGCCACTAAAGCAAATACCCGAACAACAAATGCGGCCAGAACGAGCTTGGCTTCTGCATTGAATGTGGCTTTTACGGGTGGATCTGTTATGGGAATGAGTGTCGTTGGCCTTGGCGTTTTAGGGCTGGGTGGATTATTTATTTTCTATACGGGTTATTATGGGAGTGATTATGATTCCATGAAAATAGTTTTGAATGTAATCTCTGGGTTTTCTCTGGGGGCATCATCTATTGCGCTTTTTGCCCGTGTTGGTGGTGGTATTTATACAAAAGCAGCGGATGTTGGCGCAGATCTTGTAGGGAAAGTTGAAGCTGGAATTCCGGAAGATCACCCATTAAACCCCGCAACAATTGCAGATAATGTAGGTGATAACGTGGGAGACGTGGCTGGTATGGGCGCGGACCTTTTTGAATCCTATGTTGGTTCTATTGTTGGATCGATGGTTCTCGGCGCAAGCATTTTAGTCATGGGTGGATTTGACTTCAACTTCGTTCTGCTTCCATTATTAATAGCAGCGGCGGGCATTGTCGTTTCGATTATTGGCACTTTTATGGTTTCTGTGAAAGAAGGGGGCGATCCCCAAAAAGCCCTGAATAGAGGTGAGTTTGGCAGTTCAGTGATTATGGTGGCAGCCATTTACTTCTTAATTCAAGAATTTTTGCCTGCAGATTTTGTTCAAGGCGGTGTAACCTTTGCGAGCATGGGTGTTTTTTATGCCACCGTTATCGGTCTTGTTGCCGGTTTAGGGATTGGTTTGATTACTGAACATTACACAGGCACAGGAACGTCTCCGGTTAAATCTATAACTGATCAATCAGCCACAGGAGCCGCTACGAATATTATCGCCGGATTAGGCGTGGGGATGCAATCTACTGCTATTCCGATTTTAATATTAGCTGCGGCTATAATGGGCGCCCATCATTTTGCAGGACTTTATGGAATTGCAATGGCGGCACTTGGTATGCTGGCAAATACGGGTATTCAATTGGCGGTAGATGCTTATGGCCCCATTTCTGATAATGCAGGTGGAATTGCTGAAATGGCAGAACTTCCTTCTGAGGTTCGCGAAAGAACAGATAAACTTGATGCAGTTGGAAATACGACTGCCGCAATCGGAAAAGGATTTGCCATTGGATCTGCGGCTTTAACGGCCTTAGCCTTATTCGCGGCTTTCATGGTTCAAACAGGAATCAAAAGTATTGACATTTCTAATCCACAGATTATGGCCGGATTATTTGTTGGCGGAATGTTGCCCTTCCTTTTTTCATCCATGGCAATGGGTGCTGTGGGTCGTGCGGCCATGTCTATGATTGAAGAAGTCCGTCGTCAATTTAGAGATATCCCGGAGTTAAAAGCCGCGCTTGTTGTACTGGGCAAAGGAGATGCGTCCACTTGGTCAGATGATGATAAAAACATATATGAATTGGGATTAACCAAAGCGGATCATGAACGATGTATAGAAATTTCGACCCAATCTGCAATCAAAGAAATGATCCTTCCTGGCATTCTTGCCATTGCTTCTCCCGTAGCTGTTGGTTTCATTTTTGGACCTGAAACGTTAGGTGGTCTTCTGGCTGGCGTAACGGTCTCAGGTGTCCTTATGGCTATTTTCCAATCCAATGCCGGCGGTGCATGGGATAATGCGAAAAAAATGATTGAAGAAGGCATTGAAATTAATGGACAATCGGTTGGTAAAGGATCCGATGCTCACAAAGCGGCTGTTGTTGGAGATACAGTAGGCGACCCTTTTAAAGATACATCAGGTCCATCCTTAAACATTTTAATTAAACTTATGTCTGTGGTCTCGCTAGTGATCGCACCATTGATTGCATAATAAAATAGGAGTATTATATGAGATATTATGAAAGTCTCTATATCGTAAACCCAAGCTATGAACAGGATCGTCTTGATGAAGTGATGAAGACAGTATCCGATAAAATGGGAGAATACGGTTTTTCAATAATAAATCACCGATTATGGGGAAAGAAACGATTGGCTTATGCCATTCAAAAACATAAATATGGTTCGTTTATTCTATTGCATTATGAAACTGAAACTGTTGAAAACTTAGACCAATTCCAGAGATTCATGATACTAGAAAAACCAATTCTTCGGAATCAAACCGTTGTGTTAGACACACGCCCGGAAGTACAAAAAGAAGATGAAACTGTTGATGAATCAAAAGATTCAGTTGATTCGGAGGATAGAAACTCTGAAAAAAAAGACAAACAAAAATCCGAAGAAGAAGCCAAGGAAGTAGTCGCTGAAGAATCGAAGGAGACGGAGGATGAAGTTGTTGAAGAGAAAGCGTCTACTGAAGAGGAATCTGTAGAAAAAGAAATTTTAGAGACAGTCGAGGAAACAGTAGAAGAAACGGTTGAAGTTGAAGAAAAAGAAGAAGTTCAGGAGTAAATTATGGCATTTCAAAGTAGAAGAAAATTCTGTTATTTTAAAGAAAACAGCATCACAGAAGTTGATTACAAAGATGTAAAATTGTTGAGACGATTTGTCAACGATCAGGGGAAAATCATGCCCAGACGCGTGACTGGTACCAGTTCAAAAATGCACAGGAAACTTGTCCGCGCCATAAAACAGGCGCGCAATATTGCATTAATGCCCTACACCAATATTAGTACTGAGAGTTAATCATGGAAATCATTTTATTACAAGACGTTGACACCCTTGGTACCTCCGGTGATATTTTAATTGTGAAACCTGGTTATGCACGGAATTACTTATTTCCCCGTGGTTTGGCAGTCCGCTCGTCGAAGCGTAACCGTGCTTTAGCGGATGAAAAGAAAAAAGTTGTAAAAGCGCGAGCTACGCGAGAAGCAAAAGCGTATGAAGATTTGATGAATAACCTGAAAAAAACAGAAATTACAATCGAAGTTGAGGTAGGTGGAGAAGATCGCTTGTTTGGTTCTGTTACCAGTCAGAATATTCATGAAGCCTTGATTAAAAAAGGAATCGAAGTTGATCGTCATGCAATTCTTTTGGAAGAACCGATTAAAGCGCTTGGGATTTATGACATTCCAGTAAAGATCACAAAAGGATTAAATCAGGAAGTTAAAGTTTACGTCATCCAAGCATAGGCTTAAGTCGCAAATAAAAAATGAAGCCCCTGCCGGTTACTATTCGGTGGGGGCTTTTTTTTGAGTAGATTCCATCTATATGTTTAAAGGTGCATTAAAATACTTCGCTCCCCTCTTTCTATTTTGGATGAGCTTTTTTGCAATAGAGCGTCTATTGTTTTTATTTTATAATATGGATAACTCAGGCCTTTCTTTTGCTCAATTACTAGAACCTTTTTTTCGGGCAATTCGGTTAGATATTTCCACCGTATGTTATCTCATATCCCCTCTGTATTTATTGTGGATTATTCACTTATTTGTTCCCATCAGACAATTTAGATTATTCCATAAAATATATTTTTTAACCTTCATTCCGATTTTAGCATTTGGGTTGGTTGTTGGTCTGGAAATATATCATGAATGGGGTTACAAAATGAATCGGGATGTTGTGAGTTATATACAGTTTCCAAAAGAGTCATGGGCTTCATCTTTGAATTCCCCCCTATGGTTATTATTTGGGATTTATTCTATTTATACTTTAGTGTTTTTGAAGTTGGGTTTGCGAATTGCGAATAGATGCCAAAATATAGTAGATGAAGCTTACGAGATGGGTAATAAATGGATAGTCAGAAATATTAGTGTAGCAATTTTAAGTATATTTTTGTTTGGGATTAGTCTTAGGGGCGGATTTCAACAAGCGCCAATCAATCAAAGTTTTGCAAATTATTCCACGAATCCAACGTTGAATGCAGCAACGGTGAATACAGTCTGGAATTTAATTTACAGTTATTCCCGAGAAGTACATAAAAATCCATATCAATTTTTTACCAAAGATGAAATAAATGTATTGGTAAAAACAGTAGAAAATAAAAATTCATTTCCCAAAATATTCACAGGTAATAATCATAATATTGTTTTGCTTATTCTTGAAAGTATGGCCTCAGAAATGTTGAAAGATATGGGTAGTAAAAATGAATTTACAGTCAATATGGATAGTCTTATTTCCAATGGGATTTTATTTAGTAATATTTATGGATCAGAAAAACGGACGGACCGGGGTATTGTATCTATATTAAGTGGTTATCCGTCCTTACCCCTGCTTTCGGTTGTCAAGCAACCGGACAAATCCATAACCCTGTCCTTTTTGCCCAAGAGATTTAAACAAATTGGCTATGAAACTTCATTTATTTATGGAGGCGAATCGGAATTTGCAAATATAAAATCATATCTTTTAAATGCGGGATTTAACCATATTATTGATAAAAATAATTTTGAACAAAAAGATATGAACTCGAAATGGGGCGCTCACGATCATGTGGTTTTTAATCGCGCTTTGACTGAAATAAAACAGATGAGGGAACCATTCTTTACGACTGTTCTTACTTTGTCCAGCCATGAACCATTTGATATTCCCATGGCACCTGTATTTAAAGGGAATGATCGGCAGACATTATATAAAAATTCCGTTATTTATTTGGATCGCTCATTGGGAGACTTTATGTCTGCTGTTTCAAAAGAATCCTTCTATAATAATACCATATTTATTTTCATTGCTGATCATGGTTTTCGTTTAGGAGATGCAATCAATTGGTATCCAAGAAGGCATGGAATTCCTCTATTCATTTATGGCAAACCATTGAAAAAAGAATGGCGGGGAAAGGTGGTTGCAGATGTTGGCAGCCAAACCGATCTGGCCAAAACAATCTTGGACCAATTTGATATGGATACAGTAGGGTTTGGATTTTCGCGGAATTTACTGGCAGGATCTGCCGTGTCCGCATTTTATACCTTTAATCATGGTTTCGGTTGGATTGAAGAACACCAATCACTTGTTTATGATCACGAATTAAAAACAGTTACTTATTTTAATGATAATATTTCTGATTCAACAAACAATCATTTGTTGAATAAAGGGCGCGCATATCTTCAAAATGCCTACCAGGATTTTATTGACCGGTAAGCAAACTATCTGTTGCCGGGAGATAAATCCTGCCGGTATTTTCATTGTCTATGTTTGCTGATGTTTCATTTCCGATCTCCAGTTACCAAACTTTTTCCTATGAAATTCCTGAATCATTATTGGGAAAAGTCAAAGTAGGCGTTCGGGTAAAGGTCACCCTTGGCCGGCAAAAAACCCAGGGTATTGTGATTGGTTTAAAAGAGGAGTCTGGGTTTAAAGGGCGCATTCGTCCAATTGAATCACTGGTTGATGATCAGCCAGTTTTGGATCGCCATTTATGGAAACTGATTAACTGGCTCGCAGATTATTACAATACACCGGTTGGGATTGCTGCAAAGACAACGCTGCCAGCAAATTTATCAACACGATATAAACCTCAAACACAAATGCTGGTAAAATCAACAGACGAAAAATCTGAACTACCAAAGAATTCAAAAGCACAAATATCTATTTTAAACTATTTAAAGGGCATGGATGATTTTGTGGCCATTCCGTCTTTGAATGATTTGGCTTCTAACCCAACTGATGTGTGTAAGAAACTATCTGAAAAAAATCTAGTAGTAATAAAACGCGAACCTATTATTCCGGATTTGACAGGTTTTTCTTTTAAGCCAATGCATAAAAAAATCCGGTTTACAGATTATCAAAATTCGGCGGTGGATAAAATCTCTACTTCTATGGATAAAAATGAATTCAGACCCTTTTTGCTTCACGGTGTAACAGGAAGCGGAAAAACGGAAATATATATTGAGGCAGCACGCCATGCAATTAATCAAGGGAAAACAGTTATTATGCTTCTCCCGGAAATTGCCTTAACACCCCAAATTGCTGGCCGATTCAAATCAGTATTTGGTGATAAAGTGGCTATGTGGCATTCAAAATTAAGTCAATCCGCCCGGGCCTGGACTTGGAAACGGATTTGCGCCGGAGATTATAAGGTTGTGATCGGAGCTCGTTCGGCTGTGTTTTCGCCCTTAAAAAATTTGGGATTAATTGTGGTGGATGAGGAACAGGAAAATTCCTACAAACAAGAATCGCCTGCCCCACGATATCATGCAAGAGACGTATCCCTTATGCGGGGTAAAATCCATAATGCCACCGTTGTATTAGCCAGCGCCACACCCAGCCTTGAATCCTATTATAATTATATACACGGTAAATTTGAATATATTCATCTCCCGGAGCGGTTTGGCGGCGCAAAATATCCCCATGTTCATGTAGTAGACATGATGAAAGAATCAGAAGAAACGGATGTGTACGGTGCTATTTTTTCAAGGATTCTATTAGAAAAAATATCAGATAGAATTGAAAAAAAAGAACAAGTGATTTTACTTCATAACCGTCGGGGATTTGCCCCTGTTTTGCGGTGCGCAGATTGCGGAGAAGTTGAAACATGTCCCCATTGCCAAGTGGCTTTAACCTATCATAAATATGGGGAATTTCTTCAATGTCATTTTTGTAATCATATGCAAAAGCAATTGCCGACACAGTGTAAGGAATGTCAAAGTATTTCTTTAAAATTAGCGGGAATTGGTACACAAAAAGTTGAAGAAGAATTAAGGAATCAATTCCCAGAGGCAATCATAGAACGGCTTGATTTTGATACAACGAAATCTGGGAAAAATATTGTAGAAATTTTGCAAAGATTTTCTGATGGAGAAATCAATGTTTTATTGGGGACCCAAATGATAGCAAAAGGGTTGGATTTTGCTAATGCAACATTGGTGGGTATTATAAATGGAGATACAGGATTACACCTACCTGATTTCAGGGCTGGCGAGCGCGTTTTTCAGTTGATATACCAAGCCGCAGGTCGGTCTGGTAGAGGGAGAATCCCCGGAGAAGTTGTTGTTCAAACGTATAGCCCGGAGAATGCAGTTATTAAATGTGCCACCCAGCTGGATTTAAAAAAATATTATAATATTTGTCTGGATGAGCGACAGGCCTTGGACTATCCCCCGTTTAGCTGGATGGTCCGATTGGAAATATCAGGGGAAAATAGAAAAGCGGTTGAAAAAGCAAGCGTGATTTTAGGAAGAAAGTTTAAGCAATTACCCAAAGGTATGATTCTGTTGGGACCGGCCTTTTGCTATCGGGAACGACTGCGGAATCAATTCCGAATGCAAATTGTGATTAAGTCCAAAAAAGAAATGGATCCCAATGGCACCAAACTCCACCAGCATTTTAAGAAGATAGTTAACCATAAAGATACGTTCAAACTACCCGGGAATGTTCGTCTTATTGTGGATGTAAACCCAGTTTCTCTATTATGATTCGAATGCTAAGTATTGTTTTATTCGTGAGCGGGGTGTTTGGACAATCATCATTTCCAGGTTTGAATAGCTGGACTTTTGGACAAACGGTTGGTTTTGCCGGCGGCGGATATTTAATTTCAACTAATAATGGATTTCGTAATGGTGCCATGCTACCCGATTCGACTCGATATTTTAAAATTAATTTGGTTAAATACCCCGCCGGAATCAACGGCCAATCTCTTTTGACCAATGGGAAAATAAACGGACATCGCGTTGGATTAAAAATCAGCAGGCTTAATTATGGCATTTTTGAAGGAAGGGATGTGAATAATAAAGCCACAGGAGATTATTCTGCAGGAGATATTCATGTTCAGGTGATGTATGCAAAACCATCAAATTCTGGTCGATTCATTGTGGGAATTAACTCTGGTCTTTTTTTGAGTCAGGTTGAACATAAAAACGCCAAAGCGGTTACATTCTCTCCTGGGATTGTTTTTAAATCTCAGATAGGTACCATGGGCCTCACGTTAGAAAACACAGGCGTGGTTTTTAATTCATATGCAGAAACCAAGGAGGAATTACCGTCGTTAATTGTTGCATCTTTTAAAAGTAAAATACCACAAACCTCTCTTGAGCTTGAGATGGATTACACATACCCTATCAATACTAAAATATCAATTATTAGGCTTTCTGGCCTTTTTCATTTAAGAAATGGATTAATGATAAAAGGCGGTACTTCAACAAAAAAATCTGGCCAAATGACGGATGTATCATTTGTTAATAACTTATTCGCGGATATGGGAATAGGCTTATCTTATGAAATTGAAGATATATTAATTGATATAAATTCATACACTTATGGTCCCGGAGGCTTAGTATTTGCGTTCGGGATTTCTGTTAGATATTAATTATAGATTAAACTATTTTAATTAATGATTTGGAAAAATCAATAATTAAATAAGTAATCTCGCCCTTTTTAAGAAATTATTTATGTTTTAACTTTAATATTAATAAAAATATAGGAAAAAGACTATGGTTGACATTCGAGATATAAAAATTCTGGAAATTCTACAAAAAAATGGACGTTCTACAGCAAGCGATATTGCAAAAGAAGTTGGTTTATCTATTCCCGCTGTAGGAGAAAGAATAAAAAAACATATAGAAAAAGGGCTAATTAAACGATTTTCAGCTATTTTAAACCATAAAAATGCAGGATTGGATGTGACGGCATATGTGTTTATTGTGAGTGAACATTCGGATCATTATAAGGGTTTTATTCAAAAAGCTAAAGGATGTGTTGGAGTTATGGAATGTCATTCAATTACGGGTAGTGGTTCCCATATTTTAAAAATCAGGGTTAAAAATTCCCAGGCATTAGAAGATTTGCTATATAAAATTCAAAATTGGCCAGGCGTTTCTCGAACACAATCAAACGTTGTTCTCTCCTCTTATAAAGAATCAACTGATATCGATTTAAAACTACTTTCAGAAATGCATAATATATAAGTATTAATATTTACAAAAGAAATAGCTATGGTATCTATTTAGTAATAATGTATATTATACAATGATAATATTTGACAATGATCAATAATACTTAATAATCATAAGAATAATAGATAATTAACAATAATAAATTAACATTGAGGTAAAATTGGGATTAATTAAAGCTGAATACATTTGGATTGATGGACATAAGCCAACGGCTAAACTTCGTTCAAAAACAAAAGTGTTTGAAGGGCCGGTCAATAGTGTTAATGATATTCCGGAATGGGGGTTTGACGGATCCAGCACTATGCAGGCAGAAGGGAAAAATAGCGACTGCATGTTGAAACCGGTCTATTTTGTTCCGGATCCGATTCGTGGGGGTGACAATATTTTAGTCATGAATGAAGTTCGAAATGCGGATGGCTCCGTTCATGTATCCAATACAAGAGCCCAGTTGGTAGAAATTTCAGAAAAATATAAAGAGGAAGAAGCCTGGTTTGGTATAGAGCAGGAATATACATTTTTTCAGGGTCGTTCTCCCCTAGGTTGGCCAGAGGGTGGCTATCCGGCACCCCAAGGTCCATTTTATTGTGGCGTTGGTGCCGATGAAGTATTTGGTCGGGATATTGTTGAAGATCACATGGATGCATGTGTGCAAGCTGGGATTGGCCTTTCTGGTCTTAATGCAGAGGTTATGCCGGGGCAATGGGAATTTCAAGTTGGACCCTTAGGTCCCTTAGATATATCTGATCAGCTTTGGCTCTCGCGATGGATTTTATACCGGATTGCGGAAGAATATGGTGTGAATGCAACACTTCACCCCAAACCAGTTTCCGGTGATTGGAACGGGGCCGGAGCACACACCAATTTCAGCACGAAATCAATGCGTTCAAATGGTGGATTAAAAATCATTGAAAAGGCATGTGAGGCATTGGGTAAAAAACACGAAGATCATATTGCTGTTTATGGCGCACACAATGAAGAGCGGCTGACAGGATTACATGAAACATGCTCGATTCATGATTTTCGATTTGGTGTGAGCGATCGAGGCGCATCTATTCGCATCCCCATGGCTACGGCGAATGATGGTTATGGATATTTAGAAGATCGGCGACCCTCGGCTAATATGGATCCTTATAAAGTATGCGCTGCTATGATTGTTACCTGTTGTTCCTGACGTAAGATCCTGATAAATGAACGATTAAGAAGGCTTCAATTTGGGGTCTTCTTTTTTTTGAGTAATTCCGTAAACTCCTACGGGATAAATATCCTCCAAAAGATGAAATACCTGACTAAATTAATCCCCCCCCTTCTCCTTTTGGTTGCCTGCTCAGAAAAAGCGGGTGATACCTCAGAAACCTGGGAAGTGATTCAGGAAGAAATATTGACACCCGAATGTGCAAATTGCCATATACAGGGTAGTGCCATTGCAAGACAATCTGGATTAATATTAGGTGAAGGCACATCATATAGTGCAATGGTAGGAGTGCCGCCAAAAAATCTTGCTGCCAAAAGTGAAAATTTAGTTATTGTTAGCAATGAAGGCGGCCTCAAAGGTTTGGCGAAAAGTTTTTTGTGGGAAAAAATTAATGCTCATGATCGTGACCATTTCTTAAGCGATCATCAGGATTATGGACAGATGATGCCACCGGGAGAAAACTTTTTAACGGATGGACAGTTGCTGTTTGTAAAGGCATGGATTGAAGCCGGGGCGCCTGAAGATGGTATTGTGGTAGACGAAAAACTTTTACTGGATTCGAACCGATATGAACCTTCGCCGTTTCAACCATTGGAACCACCTGAAACTGGTTTTCAACTTCACCTTGGCCCCTTTGATGTTCCTCCCAATTTCGAACGGGAATTCTTTCATTATACAGACACTCAATTAACTGAAGATGTGTTTGTTAGTCGCGTTCAAATTGAAATGCGTCCCGGCAGCCATCACTTCATTCTCTATTCATTTGAAAATGATACCAAGCAGGGTGACTTACCTACATTTGGTGTAGATCGGGAACTTCGGTATTCAGACGGCGCTATCCATACTCCAACCCTTTTATCCATGATAAAACATCAATTTTTCGGGGGAACCCAATGGCAAAGGCTGGATTATAAAATGCCGCTTGGGGTAGGTTTGCGTTTACCATCAAAATTTGGGCTAGATCAGAATGTGCATTATGTCAATAGAACCGATTCTGTGATGATAGGCGAAGTATTTAGCAATATTCATACAATTGAAAAATCAGAAATTCAGCATGTAGCCGAACTGTTCACCATGTCTCATATGAATTTCAGCCTGCCGCCCAAAAAAGTCACCACACTGGAACGAACGTTCAGAGTATCGGGTAAAATTTATGTTGGACAAGTATTTTCTCATGCTCACGAAAAAATGACTGAATTTGTAGTAAAATTATCGGGTGGATCTCGAGATGGCGAAGTGGTTTATTGGACGGATGACTGGTCCCATCCGCCAATTCTTAATTTTGATCCCCCCATTGAATTAAATGCGGGAGAAGGATTTAAACTTATAGCAACGTATGATAATCCAACTGACCAAACCGTTAGGTTCGGGTTTTTATCTACAGATGAAATGATGATCCTTTTTGGATGGTATTATGAATAAGAAATCGATGATTTGCTATGGCATAATTGACTGAGCGAATCCCAGTGTTCAATCGGATTGTATATTTAATTATTCTATTTACTGTTATTACCGGTGAATTGATTATTGCTCAAAATAAGTATCCGATCATATTGGTTCATGGTTTCATGGGATGGGGCCGAGAAGAAATGGGTAATTATCGCTATTGGGGCGGCAGAGATGATTTCGAACAATATTTAAAGAATGAGGGGTATACTGTCTATACAGCCAGCGTTGGTCCCGTTTCTTCAAATTGGGATCGGGCAGTTGAACTTTATTACCAGATTAAAGGCGATCAAGTAGATTACGGGAAAGCTCATTCCGAATTATACGAACTGGTTCGCAAACCGGACGGAAAGTCGTATCCCGGCCTATATCCAGAATGGGATGAGAATCATCCTGTGCATTTAATTGGGCATAGCATGGGCGGGCAGACGATTCGTATGTTGGATTATATGTTAAGGACCTCTATACTTGATTCCTCTGGAGTAAAAGAGGATAGTGATTTATTAGGCGTAGCCCATCAAGGATTGATTAGATCCATCACATCAATTTCGACTCCGCACAATGGTACGACCCTTTCTAATATTGTAACAACCGGAATCCCCTTTTTACAGGATTTTATTGCTTTAGCGTCAGTCGTTGGGAATTCATTTTATCATTTTGACCTTGAACAATGGGGATTTGAAAGAGCAGATAACGAAACTTGGGGAGACTATTTCAGACGAATGAGAGAGCACCCGGCATGGGGGACTAAAAACATTGTTTCTTGGGATGTGAGTGTGGAGGGCGCCCGCCAAATGAATACGTTTTGCACAGCAAACCTGGATATATATTATTTTTCATTTATAACCAGCAATACAGTTTTGGATTCTTCATCAAACCATCATGTACCGGAAAAAAGCATGTCTTATATTATCAGAGCAAATGCCCGGCTTATGGGATTGAAAAAGGCTTTTTATGCCGATGGATCATCAACGGACTCAACTTGGTTTGAAAATGACGGAATTGTCAATAAAGTGTCTATGTATGGCCCCACGACTGGTTTGAATGGGCCTGATCCCATTGCCATCTATCGGAAAAATGAATTACTGATTCCAGGACAATGGTATGTGATGGGGGAGTATCGGTTTGACCATCGGAAGTTTGCCGGGCATAGTTTAAACAATAGTGAATTGGAGTCATTGAAAATTGTTTATTCTGAACACATGGCCTTATTGTGGTCTCTTTCAAAATAAACAAAGGGTTTTCACATGGTTGAGATAAAAGATTTTGGAAAACTTGAATTGAGGGTGGGCACAATTGTATTGGCTGAGGATTTTCCTGAAGCCAAAAAGCCAGCCTACAAACTCATAATTGATTTTGGCAATCAAGGAAAGAAATGTTCAAGCGCACAAATAACAAAAAACTACTCTGTAGAGGAGTTGTCTGGATATCAAGTTATAGCAGTTTTTAATTTAGGAAAAAAGAAAATCGGGCCATTTACTTCAGAAGTGCTCGTAATGGGCGCAGAAGATAAGAATGGCAATATTGCGCTATTAAAGCCTGATGGAAACATTCATAATGGCGCATTAGTTAATTGAGTTCACTTGATTATTATATAGTTTATTTGTAATATACAAATATGGAATTCGGTGAATTACTTAAACAATTTCTGATTGACCTACAATCGCTTTTTCGAACAAACACAAAAAGCTTAAATCTCACACTGCCACAAATTATGCTTATGTCTTCAATCCCCACAGATGGGATTGATATGACATCACTTTCGCATCGCATTGGTGTTGAAAACAGCACCCTTACCCGATTAATAGATGTTCTCATTAAGAACAAGTTTGTGTTGAAAAATAAAAACCCATTAGATGGTCGATCTATGTTGGTATCTGTAACGAAATCTGGTGAGCAATTGCAAAAAAAAATTGAAGCTGAGGTTGATCAGCTTGGATTGGATATATTTCATCATATTCCCACGGAAGATCAGGATGAGGTGAAGGAAATATTATCGACATTTCATTGGATAATTACAAAATATAAGATGAACAAATAATATTGTATAATACAAATAATAGAATATTGCAATGGTATCGCTTAAACAAGCGGGATTTGCCATGGAGGCGGACGAGTGATCCTTATAAAATATGGTTGTCTGAAGTCATGCTGCAGCAAACCCAAGTTGAAACCGTGATTCCATACTATGAAAAATGGATAAACCATTATCCAACAATTAAATCAGTCGCCTTAGAAAATACAGATAATCTCTTAAAAATATGGGAAGGGTTAGGGTATTATTCACGATGTAGGAATTTTCATGAAGCCATTAAAGATATTTTCTATAATCATAAGGGAGTAATTCCCAAACAAATAGAGGATTTTAAATCATTAAAAGGAGTCGGCGTATACATTTCTGGTGCAGTAATGTCGATTGCTTTTAAACAAACCCATATTGCTGTTGACGGTAATCATTCCAGAATTATTGCTAGAGTACTAGGGATTAAAAATCAAACATCCCGAAATCTTAAACGAATTAATAATTATTTAACAAAATTGGTAACGGAAGGTAACCCGGGTGAAATTAATCAGGCTCTAATGGATATGGGTAGTAACATTTGCAAATCAAATAAAGTTATTTGTGTTAATTGTCCTTTCCATTATTCATGCAAAGCATTCCAATCAGGACATCCTCTTTCTTACCCCAAAAAAATTCGTCCAAAAAGAATTCCGACCAAAACAATAGTTGCTGCGCTGGTTAATCATGGCGATAATATATTCATTTCAAAAAGACCCTTAAAAGGGCTATTAGGTGGGTTGTGGGAATTACCAAATATTGAATTAGTTAATGGTGAAATACCGGAGGATTTATTAAAAATAAAATTAGCAGATCAATTTGGGTTAACCATTAAAGTTGGTCATAAGCTAGGAATGATAAATCACACATTCACCCATTTTAAAATGAATGTATTGTTATATAACTGTCAGGCAAAAGACCAACCTTTATCTAAAAATACCCAGAAGTGGGTTTCTTTTTCTGATTTAAATCAATACGCATTTTCGAAGGCAAATCATAAATTATTCAAATTGGTAGAATTAAGAAATGATTAGAGCAATTCTATCTATATTTCTTTGGCCCCTGTGGGTAATGATGTTTTCATTTGGAGCCATTATTTATTCCATTGCCATTATTATTTTACCCTCTTATCGACTGCATTTCCTGGCGCAGATTCTTGCTAGATTATTTATGCTTTTTGGTGGGCAATGGTTTCGAGTACGAGGGACTGCTCCAGATCCGGGAAAAGGCCCTTATTTATATTTAATGAATCACGAATCCTTGTTCGATGGATTTATGATGGTTGCAGGAATACGCCATTACTTTACAGGCGTTGGTGCCGCAGAACAATTTTCCTATCCTGTATGGGGATATTTAGTCAAAAAGTATGGTGTGATTCCTATTGTCAGACAAAAGTTAAAAACAGCAATTACAAGTATGGATAAATTGGAAGAGGCCATAAATAAAGGGACTTCAATGATGATAGCACCAGAGGGGACAAGAACGCTTACAGGTAAATTGGGTCCCTTTAAGAAAGGCGCGTTTCATGTGGCAAAAAATACGGGAATCACTATAGTACCCGTTGGGCTTATTGGTGCATATAAGGCAAAAAATAAAAATGATTGGCGGATTAAACCAGGCGTATTAACCACTGTATTTGGCGATCCAATTGTGCAGGCAGAATACGAACACTTGAGTTTAAATGAACTACGGGAAATAGTAAGGGAAAAAATATCAATATTAATTGATCAATAAAGAATAAAATTAGATTGATTACATATTATACTACATTAAAATTATTGCATTTAATTGGAATGGCAGCGTGGTTTGGAACAGCATTGGTCGTGTCAATAATTTGGTCCAAAGAAGAAATTAAAGATAAAGATATAATCCTAGATATAATCACAAAAGTGGAAATGCCGGCATCGTTTTTTATCCCCCTGACTGGAGTATTGATGATGATCGAGCAAACTCATTGGCTTCAATCAGGGTGGCTTCATTTAAAAATAATTGTAGGTCTCGCAGCTGTTGTTTTTAGCCACATATCAAGGGCCAAATTAATTCATGAGGATATGAACAATGAATATACTCGCCAGAAGTTTAGCCTCTTTAGAAATTTATGTCTGTTGATGCTTCTTATAATTCTTATAATTGTAGGATACAAATGATTACTAAATTATTTTAATGTCTATATCAGAGAGACCTCATGAATATGCTTTGTTACGGTGGATAGATTTAGAATCAACTAAAATAGATGAAAGACTAATTAGTATTCTTCCCGATTTTGAATTAGGAGATTTACACAATAAAAAGACAAATATAATAAAAACTAATTTAAAAAATCCAAAAGTACTTCTTTGTTCATTCTTTGCAGAATGGTGTGCAAACTGTCATTATGATGCAATCACAATCCAAAAATTATTTTCAAATTATGAGGCGATGGGGTTGAAAATTGTTCTAACGATGGATTATTCATCGAAAGAAAAATCGTTATCATTCGTTAAAAAGTATGAATTGAAGATGCCCATTGCATTTGGAGAATTGGGTGAAAAAAATGAAGAAAAAAGAAATCACACCCAATTTTATCAATTCAGGAAAGCATTGGGAGATCCACGTGGTTGGGGAGCACCCTTTCACATTATCATTAAGAATGGGGACCAAAATAATGTTGGTATTATTATGGGAGAAATAGATGAAAATCAGATAATCTCTTTTTTAAAAGAAGCGCTTTGATCAGATTAGCGAATTAAAAGCGTTTTATAATACACCTGCTTTTTTGAGCGCAATTTTCCATCGGGCAATTTTTTCATCTTTTTTCTTAACATTTATTTTTGGTGTAAACTCACCATCGGAATCAATTTTTATATTTGGCCAGGATCCTGTTAAAGATTGATTTAATAATGCATGAACCCCCAGAGCCGTTCGGTCTTTCATTACACTATGGGTTACAGTGAGGCCTGTTAAATCCGATATGAATTGCAATAGAGGGTTTTGTGCTCCCCCCCCGCTTGCCATCACACTTTTAGGCATAATGTTTAAATGAGTTTTTACTAAATTCCATATATCGTTCACGAGAAATCCAATTGATTCCATTCCTGCTCGAATAATTTCATTGGGAAGATCTTTCCCATACCCCTCAGATACAGTTTTCAAATGATCAATCCAATAGGGGGCTGCAATTCCAATGGCGGAAGGTACATAAACGCCATTTGTTTCTGTTTTCGTACACCGGCGAGACCACTGCATCTCTTTATGAGAGATGTCTAATTCATCCTCCAAAGTATAAAAAAGTGCATTGCAGGCATTAACTGTTCCCTCAAGCAAATATAACCTTTCATTGGCATTGGAAAACAGGACGCTGCTGATTAAACCATCTATGTGAGCCGGTTGCTGACCTGCATTGATTTGTAAAGAGCCTGATGTCCCAAAATTCATAGCAACGGACCCCGTTTTAAAACCACCCTGACCAATCAATGCAGCCTGTTGGTCTCCAATAACAATTTGTAATGGAATTGAATAATCATCATATTTTATGGATCCATAGTTAGATTCAGATGAAACTAATTGCGGTAAGCAATTTTTTGGAACGCCGAATAAGTTTAATAAATTTTGATCCCATTCACAGGTATCTAAATTCATCATGATAAATCGTGATGCAACCGTTTCATCCACTAAACAATTACCCGTTAAATAGTGAGTAACAAATGCACTGATTGTACCAAATACAGCTGAACCATCTTCGATTTTATTTTTTAGAGAAGTTGAACGATTAATTAGATGAGTAAATTTAGGACCCCCAAAGTGAGGGTTAAGCGGTGCGCCGGAAATCTTGAAAATTGACTCAGAATATGGCTTTAATTTCTCCACGATATCTGTCGCCCGGCCATCTTGCCAACTCAGGGTTGGTGTGAGGGGCTTGATGGTATTGCGATCCCAAAATAAAAAAGTGGATCGTTGGACTGCAATACCTGCAGATGCAATATAAATATTATTGTTTTTAGCGTAGGTAATCGTTTCGCGAATTAATTTTTCACAAGAGCGAGCAATCTTTAGTGCATCTGCCTCTACATGTCCCGGTTTTGAATTATTTAGGGAATGTCTTAATCGAGATTTAAAGACCGCACGATGAACAGAATTAAATAAAAAAACTTTTGTGGCAGAAGTTCCTTGGTCGATGACCAGAGTAAAGGGTTTGACGGCTGATGGCAAATCAGCCGGAGAGCGTCATATCGTATATATCTTCAAACTCTTCGGTTTTAATCATACGAATTGCATCCCAAGTTAGTTTTGTGCATACTTTGGCGCAAATTTGGCATCCGATGCATTCATCATGGCGAACTTGAACCGGCGGAATTGGAATACCATATTTTTCTACTGGGATTGGTTCAATACAATCGACGGGACAAAAGGGTATGCAGACCTGACATCCGGTGCAATTATCCTCGTCAACGACTGCCATGAGTTTCGGTTTCTTTTTCTTAAAATTAACCTTTTCTGTCGGCTCGGGGATCGATTTGTAATGATTGTAGCTAGATGTGTTTTTCATAATAAATACTTATATTTAGGTACGGAAGTTAAAAGAAAATACTTTTTATCACCAAAAGCCTTTTTTAATAATATAAAAAATAGTTTAATTTCTTGTAGGTTTTAAAACCACTTTTAGGAGAAAATAATGACCTACATTATAGCAGAACCATGTGTTGGAACTTGTGATACAGCTTGCGTAGAAGTTTGTCCGGTTGATTGTATCCATGGACCAGACGATAAAACAGGTGCCGGTGCCGAAGCAAAAGAAGATGGATTCGATCCGGAAGGAAAACAACTTTATATTGACCCCGAAGAATGTATTGATTGCGGCGCATGTGAACCAGAATGCCCCGTTGAAGCAATTTTTGAGGAAAGTGAAGTACCTGAAGAATGGAATAAATTCAACAAAATTAACTATGATTATTTCGGTCGTGAATATTCAGGTTAATTGTTAAAGAAATATTCTTTTTGAACCGGCTATTGGTTTCTCAACAGCCGGTTTTTTTGTCTTACTATGAATAAAAATAAAATACTTGAATTATTAAAAACGGTTAATTATCCAGGATTCAGTCGGGATATTGTTTCATTTGGTATGGTGGACGATGTATCAATAGATGGAGATACAATTAATGTTCGATTAAAAATCACTACACAGAATGAAGAAAAAAAATCGACTGTTATTGATAGCGTTAACCAAGTAATTGGAAAAACAAATTCATTTAAAGATATCAAAGTAACTGTTAAGGAAGGTGCCCCATCCTCCTCTCAACCTCAGGCTCCCCAATCCCCGGAACAGCAACCACCACCACCTTTGAATGGGGTTAAACATATAATTGCAGTTGCCAGTGGGAAAGGCGGGGTTGGAAAATCTACTGTTGCATCAAACTTGGCTCTTTGTATTAAAAATACCGGCCACTCTGTTGGCCTTTTGGATTTAGATATATATGGGCCTTCCCTTCCGATTATTTTGGGAATCCAGGAACAGCCGGAATTAACGCAAGATCGAAAGCTTATTCCCCTTGTTCATTTAGGAATGAAGATTATGAGTTTTGGGTTTATTAGCGGCAATGAAACGCCAGTTATTTGGCGAGGTCCATTGGTTGCCCGGATGACAGAACAATTTTTTCGTGATGTAGAATGGGGAGAATTAGACTATTTAATTCTAGATCTTCCGCCTGGAACTGGAGATGTTCAACTTACATTGACACAAAAATTAAAAATTGATGGTGTTGTGATTGTAACGACACCTCAGGATATTGCTCTGGCTGATGTACGAAAAGGCGCCGATATGTTTAAAAAAGTTCACACACCTGTTTTGGGAGTTATTGAAAATATGTCCGGTCTTTTTATTAAAGGTAAAGTTGACAGGGGGGGCTATGTTTCGATTGAAGGTAAAAATCCAGAAGTTGATTCAGATGGCCAGTTTTCTATCCGAATTGATTTGTTTAAACGGGGTGGTGGACAGTCTGAAAGTGAACGATTGAAGGTACCATTATTGGGCGAAATTCCCTTAGCACAAGAGATTATGGAGGCCACAGACGCAGGTGAACCCATCGTGAGCAAAGCCCCCGAAGCCCATGTGTCAAAAATATATAAATCCATTGCTGAAAAGGTAATGAATGCACTGAACTAATGTTCAATTACTTTACTGATATTATTGTTTTTATATTTCTTGGCTTCGCGATTATATATCCACTCTTTCTTTGGATTACTCCTTTAAAAAAAATAGACTCTGGGTTTTATCGTTTTAATCTTGGGATGTGCTGTGTGGTGGGAGCTTTGGGTATCACTGCATTTTATTTTCTGGATCCAAGTCTTGTAACAAATATTTATGTGTGGATCTGGTTTGGCGCTTTGATGATTGTGACAGCTTTATATTGGAATTCAACCGATATAAACAATATGGTGATTACTGCCATTTCTTTATTTGGTATGGGCACGATGATTGGCATTGTTGCAGATATTGTGCATGAAGAATTTCTTAATGGTGTTTGGTTCGTTGTCCTTTTGGGTTCAGCGATTACCGCAGCGGTTTTCTTTGCCATGATATTGGGGCATTGGTATTTAAATGTTATTACTTTACCCATCAATCTCCTAAAAAAAGCAACCATGAGTCTTTGGGGATTATTGATAATTCGGTCGATTTGGGATATTGTTTATTTATCAACGAATACCATTGTAGATACATTTGGAATTTCTCATAACCTATGGATGTTCATGTTCCAATTTGATGGGTTTCTACTGGCCGTTGCTTTTTTTATGGGAAACATGGTTCCTATTACTTTAAACTTTTTTATCTGGCGCACCTTAAAACTCCAAGCGACCCAAAGTGCAACCGGATTGTTATATGTCTCTATTGTTTCTATTTTATTTGGAGATTTGCTTTTTAAATACTATTTACTTCAATATGGGTTTTTGGTATGAGTCAATTGGATTGTGAAGTTTGTAAAAAAACAAAATCATTTACAGAAGCAAAAAAATGCAATGATTGTAATAAATCAAATTTATTTGAATTTGACTTAGATTTTTCTGAATGTCCAGTCTGTGGTTGCAAACACCTATATTATAAAAAAGATTTTAATCAAGCTGTCGGATGTATTATTATTTTAATTGGCGCCTTGCTGGTTCCCTGGACATATGGAATCAGTCTAATTGTGTTGGCAATAATTGACTTACTGTTATATCGTCGCATTAAAGATTCTGTTGAATGTTATCAGTGTAAATCAGAATATAAAAATATGGCTGTGCCTAAAGGATTAAATCCATTTGATCATCACACGGCAGAACTTTATGAACCTCAGGATGAACAACAATGATTATTCATTGATTCTGCTCGTCTGAAAGGTTAAGTTTGCAGGCTGTTTTTCAAACGCTTTTTATGTGAAATCCAACTTATGTTACCATTACTGAAAAAACAAATCCTTGAACAAGGAGATATGCCGGCACATATTGCGATAATAATGGATGGAAATGGAAGATGGGCTAAGTATAGAAATTTGCCACGGATCGCAGGGCATGGCGAGGGGATTAACTCTGTAAGAGAAATTGTGCGCGTGTGTGGAGAAATCGGCATTTCTTACCTGACACTATATACTTTTTCTAGTGAAAATTGGAGGCGTCCTCGAAAAGAAGTTTCAGCCATAATGAAATTGTTATTAGGAACGATTAAAAAAGAAATTAAAAATCTTCATAAAAATAATGTGAAATTGTCTTCAATTGGGAATCTTGAAGATTTACCAAAAGATGCTTGTGAAGGAATACTTGAGGGTATTGAAATGACCCAAAATAATACGGGTCTTAATTTAATATTAGCATTGAGTTATGGCGGTAGACAGGAACTATTGATGGCTATTAGACGTATTGCAGATAAAATTCAATCAGGTGAAATGAAAATTGATCAAGTTACAGAAGAAAAATTGACACATGAATTATACACAGCAAATGTGCCGGATCCGGATTTATTAATAAGGACAGGCGGTGAGCATCGACTAAGTAATTTTTTGCTGTGGCAATCTGCATACACAGAACTGTATTTATCAGATATTTTTTGGCCCGATTTTAGGGAAAAGGAATTGGTAGATTCCATTCAAGATTATCAGGCGCGTCAGCGTCGGTTTGGTCAAACCGGAGAACAAATCACTCAATGAAGAAATTCATTCCACTTATTTTTTTTGCTTTTGTTGCTGCTCAGGCACCGCCATCTTTTAAACTAAAAGAAGTTCGTGTCGAGGGGAATAAAGAAACCAGTGAAAATATGGTTTTGTATACAGCAGGTTTACAGGCGGGGCAGGATGTATCTACAGAAGATTTTCGTCGTGCAGTAAAACGCTTATGGGAATTAGGTGTTTTCAGTAATATTCAAATACATTTTGAGGGCGAATCGCCAGAGGGCATTCTCATTTCAATTGAAGTTGAAGAATCACCCGTACTTGGTAAAGTCATTTTTAAGGGGAACAAAAAGCTTAAAGATCGAAAGTTTAAAGATAAAATTTCATTTCAGCGCGGGATGCGTATCAAACCGAATTTCATGACAAAAACGATCAACAAAATGAAAAAAATGTACATGGAAGATGGATACTTCTTGGCAAAAGTTACCGGCGAAATGATACCTTCAGAATCAGAAATTGACGATGGAAAACAGGACATTATTTTTACAATTACAGAAGGTAAAAAAGTAAAGATAAAGGATATTGTTATCGTAGGGAATACCAATAATTTTGGTTGGCTTGCCTCAAAATCCTGGATTCCCATCCCTGCCGGATTGCGTAAAAAATTAACCCTGATTAAGCTTCGGTGGCAGCTAAAAGAAACAAAAATTCGGTCTTGGTGGAAATTTTGGGCGCCCGCCTATGATCAGAAAAAATATACAGAAGACAAAGATGCCCTGACTACTTTTTATCGAGACGAAGGATATCGAGACTTCACAATACTATCTGATTCTGTTTATTATGAACCGAAGAAAAAAGGTCTGATGGTTCGTCTTAATGTGAATGAGGGGAATCGTTATAAATACCGAAATTTTACTTGGGAAGGAAACGCCTTATACGAAACGGAAATTCTTGAAAAAACACTCAATTTAAATGATGGTAACTTTTATAGCAAATCTGAGTTTGAAGAAGCTGTATTTCAAAACGTGCAAAGTTTATATATGGATCGGGGTTACTTATATAGCAGTATTGAGCCATTTTTTACGCCAGTTGGTGATGATTCTCTCGATGTCCATTTTTCCATAACCGAAAACAATAAAGTATATATTCGAAACATCAATATTTATGGAAATGATAAAACCCGAGAAAATGTTATACGTCGTGAATTGGATGTTTTCCCTGGTGATTTATTCCGCAGAACACTATTGCAGCGCAGTATGCGAAAACTCAATGTATTAAATTACTTCGATCCAACATCATTGAGTCCCAATGTTGTTCCTGTTGATGAAGATGAAATTGATCTTGATATTACGCTTGCAGAAAAATCCTCAGATAAAGCCAGTGCTAATATTGGTTTTACTGGAATTTATGGAATGACCGGGGGTGGTAACATTGAATTCAATAATTTTATGGGGAGGGGGCAAATCCTTTCATTTGGATTTAATGTAGGTACACAAGTATCTGTTTATAACAATTATGGTAAGCCTGGGAAATATGAAAGTGTAGAAATGCGGTTTATGGATCCCATGTTTAACGATACACCTAATCGAATCGGATTTTCACTGTTATATCGATTTAGAGGTCAGGGGAATTCATTTTATTTTTATCCATTCGATGAAAGAACCCGAGGTGGATCAATCCAATGGGGCCGCCGGCTAAAATGGCCGGATGATTATTTTAGAGCTTACTGGGAAATGTCCTATACAAGAAGAGAATATAGCGGCGATGAAGAAACACTAAGCCAGTATTTTGGCAATTTTCGAAAATCAACTGGTATCAGTTTAAAACAGTCCATCAGTCGGGATAGTCGAGATCGAGCAGAATTTCCAACACAGGGATCGAGTGCAACATGGATATCCACCTTTTCTGGAGGCATTTTTGGCGGTGATGAAAACTACCATAAACATGTTTTGACTTTAGACTGGTATACGCCTACATTCTGGAAATTTGTTTTAACCAGTTCTTTAAAAATGGGAACCATTCGAATGTTAAGTACGGAAGGTGGTAGTTTTACGTACATTCCTCCCTATGAACGGTTCATTATGGGTGGTAACGGCATCCCATATGGGACGATGTTAAGAGGGTATCCGGATAATTCTATCGGACCCACTACGACACAGGGGCGAGGAATAGGTGGAAATACCATATTGAAATATTCGACTGAATTCAGAGTTCCATTTTCTGAGAATCCGGTTGTTTATGCAATGGCATTTGCGGAAGCAGGAGGCGTTTGGAATGACACCCGGCTCTTAACACCAATGGAATTTCCAAGAAGGAATCCACTGGAACTTAAACGATCTGCCGGTATTGGGATCAGATTTTTTATGCCTATGATTGGAATGCTTGGTTTCGATATGGGATATGGTTTTGATGATATTACTGGAGATGGAAACCCTCAAGGATGGGAATACACAATCATCTTTGGAAGATGACAATTAAATCAAGGAGTTAAAAGTGATTCGACACAAGATCAAAACGGTTAGTATTGCAGTAATGATGATTTCAGCTTTACTAATGGCACAGAATAAAATTGGCTTTGTTCAATCCGATAGGATTCGGGCAGAATATGAAGAATTTAAAGATGCGGAAGCACAGCTTCAGCTGGAATACCGCCAAGTAAATGCCCAGTATAATATGATGGTTGTTGAACTTGACAGCATTAAACAAGAATTCGAAACGCAGCGCCTGATGAGCAGTCCAGAATGGCGGAAAGAAAAAGAAGCTGAACTGATCGCGCGGGAACAGACTATACAGAAATTCCAGGTTACAATGGTTGGACCTGAAGGTGAGCTTTATCGCAGACAAGCTCAATTAGAATTTGATATTCTTTCAAAGGTAAAACGCGCTGTGGATAAAGTGGCTGCAGCCAAAAGTATCGATTTTATTATCGATGGTTCTGTCGCATTGCTCTACGGAAATCCAACCCACGATTTGACCGATGATGTTTTATTTGAATTACGCAAATACAACGTATCGGATAGTAAAGATTCCCCTAACGAAAAATAACTTCGATCATTGGCCACGTTAAAAGAATTGGCCGACATTGTTCAGGGAACTGTTGTTGGCGATCCGACCTTAAAGATTAAGGGTGTTTCCACGATTCAGAATGGAAAACCTGAATCGATTACATTTGTTGCCCATCCAAAGTATTTCAAATTTGTTCAATCCACAGAGGCTTCGGCCGTGATTACATCTGATATCGAGAAACTGAAGAATAAAGATGGGATAATTGTAGAAAATCCCCAAATGGCAATGGCAAAAGTATTGGGTCATTTTTCACCCAAAGACCCCCCCCCAAAAGGAATTCACGAAACGGCAATTATTGACCCAGATGCCAAGGTAGGAAAAAATGTTTCTATTGGTCCCTATACCATCATTGAAAAAGGGGTCATTCTCGGTGACAATGTGATTCTTGGGGCAAACAATGTGATAAATACAAATTCTGCTATCGGTCATGATTCTATGATTAAAAGCAATGTCCATTTTTATTCACAGACAGAAATCGGCGAACGGTGTATCATTCACTCCGGTACCGTTCTTGGCTCTGATGGATATGGGTATGTCATTCAAAAAGACGTCCATTTAAAGATTCCACAAAATGGAAAGGTTCTTATTGGGAATGATGTAGAAATTGGTGCAAATTGCACGATAGACCGGGGGACGATTGACAATACAATCGTCGGAGAAATGTGTAAATTGGATAATGGTGTTCAAATCGCCCACAATGTTACTATTGGTAAGGGCTGTTTATTAACAGCGCATGTTACAATTGCTGGTAGTACGAAAGTTGGAGAATTCTGTCTTTTCGGCGGGCAGGCCGGCGCGATCGATCACATTACAATTGGTGATCGTGCAGTGTTTGCCTGTTATACCGTGGCAATGAAGGATTTAAGGGGCGGAAAGATTTATTCTGGGGTTCCTGCTCGGGAGATTAAAGCAAAAAATCGGCAGGATGCTGTTTATATAGAGGTAAAACAGTTGAAAAAAAGATTAAACCTATTAGAAGAAAAATTTAAAGTGATATCATAAATGAATCTCATAAAATTCCAACGTACAATCGGGAGTGAAACTTCCTGTGTAGGAATAGGCCTTCATACTGGAGTTGAAACAAGAATTACTTTTAAGCCTGCACCCGAAGATTTTGGCATTCGATTTAAACGAATGGATATCGAGGGAAGCCCTGAAATACGTGCAGACATAGATCATGTTGTTGATATTTCTCGTGGGACAACCATTGAAGAAAATGGCATTAAAATTCATACTGTTGAGCATGCGTTAGCTGCTTGTGTAGGGATTGGGCTTGATAATGTTTTAATTGAATTAACAGAAAAAGAGCCCCCAGTGATGGATGGCAGTTCGATTGATTTTGTAGAAGCACTACTTAAGAGTGGTATTGTAAAACAAGATGCTCCCAGAAATTATCTTCATATTGATGAAGCAGTGAGTTATTCCGATATAGAACGGGGTGTGGATATTCATATCATGCCATCTGACCAGTTTCGTATTACATTTATGATCGATTATAAATATAAATCATTGGGTACTCAATTCACCACAATGGATCAACTGGAACAAAATTTTGCAAAAGAAATAGCACCAGCGCGCACTTTTTGTTTTTTAAGTGAAGTTGAAACATTAAAAGAAAATGGTTTAATACAAGGTGGAAATCTGGATAACGCTGTTGTAATTGTTGATAAGGAAATTGATCAGTTTGAAGCAGATAACCTCAGAGGGTTATTTGGAATTAAGCAGGAAATTAGTTTGGGTGCGAATGGAATATTAAACGGGAAAAAACTACGATTTGAAAACGAACCTGTCCGCCATAAAGCATTGGATTTAATCGGAGATTTAGCCCTTTTAGGTATGCCTTTACAGGGGCATGTAATTGCATCAAAAAGCGGGCATGCTGCAAATGTTGAGTTGGTTAAACGGATCAAAAAAGTTTATGAAAAGAAAATACTTCGTCAGCGGTATCAGAAAAGTATTTCATCAGATTATTTGTTTGATATTAATTCAATTTTAAACCTTCTTCCACACCGATACCCCTTTGTTTTGGTTGATAGAATTATTGATTTTACCCCCGGTGAAAAATTAACTGCAATTAAAAATGTTACCTTCAATGAACCATTTTTCCAAGGGCATTTCCCCAATCAGGCAGTCATGCCAGGCGTATTGGTTTTAGAAGCCATGGCTCAGGCAGGATCTTTTTTAGTCCTGAATAGCGTTGAAAATCCCATGAAAAAGAATATGTTTATCTCCTCCTTATCTGAGGCAAAATTTCGTCACCCGATTGTCCCTGGCGATCAACTTCGCATTGAGATGATATTAGAAAAGTTTAAGCTAGGTACCGCATTCCTTGTAGGGAAGGGTTATGTTGGCGATAAACTGGTTGCAGAAGGTAAGCTGAAAGCTACGGTGGTGGATCGGGCAGGAGCCTGAAACCATCCCAATTCATTCCACAGCAATTATATCGTCTAATGCCGATCTTGGGCAGAATGTATCTATTGGCGCCTATACAATAATAGAAGATGATGTTACCATTGGTGATGGTACCACCATCGGAAATCACAATACAATTTGCGAAGGAACCACTATCGGTTCTAATTGTACTATTTATCATAATTGTTCTATTGGAGAAGCTCCCCAAGATTTAAAATATGCCGGTGAAAAAACAACAGCTATCATTGGAAATAATGTAATCATTCGTGAATCTGTTACCATTAACCGCGGAACAATTGCTTATGGTAAAACAGAAATTGGAAACAACGTTTTATTAATGGCCAGTGCACATGTTGCCCATGATTGTATCATTGGAAACCATACTATTATGGCAAATTTAACCACCTTAGGCGGGCATGTTGAACTGGGGGAATATGTCAATTTGGGTGGTGGTGTTTTGGTTCACCAGTTTAGCAAGATTGGTTCTCATTCTTTTGTTGGTGGTGGCTATCGTGTTGTTCAAGATGTCCCTCCTTTCATTATCGCTGCCGGTGAACCTTTACGTTTTGGCGGTATCAATAAGATTGGACTTCAACGCCGTGGATTTTCTGATGAAAACAGATCACTAATTAAAAAAGCATACCGGTTGTACTTTATATCAAAAATGCGTAAATCAGATGCTTTAAATAAAATAAAAGCAGAATTACCGGCCACGGATGAAATAAATTCGATCGTACAATTTATCGAATCCAGTGAGCGAGGGATTATTTAATTACAGTTTACAAGAGAGGGGCGCGGTGAAATATATATCTTTCATTTTTATTCTGTCAATTTCACTAGGACAATGGACAACTTTTCAATTGGATGAATTATCTAATTCATCGAAAAAATCCAAAACAATATTTCGAACAGCGGGATTTGCCGCCACACACAATTTTCCGGTAGCCATAACAGAGAAAAATCGAATAGCGATAGGGTTATCTACGTTAAAGGGAATTTCCGCAAATGGATTTCTTCCGATGATAAATGGTAAAATAAATGTTTCTTGGAACTTATCTTTAAGAGGAAGAATGGCAGCATATTCTGCAGAAGAAGGTACGATTCAGGCCTATGGATGGGGATTATCTTTAAACCCAAGTAAAGACAAAGAGATTTCTAAATGGATCATAAATCTGGATTCAGGAAAATTAAATTCAAATGATGCGCTAATCGTTTCATCCATACAGGCAAGTGCAACCCGCCAGTTTAATTTGAACATGTTTCCCGTTTATGTTGGCTTTGGACTGAACATTTTGAATGCGAATCAGAAATCACTTTTAGATAAAAAATATCAAGGCATAAAGGAAATACAGACAAATTTTATTAACGTTGGAACTAAAATATCAATTTATGGTTTGAGTGTAATTCCGCAACTTTGGATTGGATCTCAATATTCCATGGTATCTGTAAATATTGTAAATACCTTTTAGTTATGAAAAAAATATCCATACTCGGCTCAACTGGCTCGATCGGGATCAATGCTTTAGAAGTAATTGATCATTTAGGTGACGCTTTTTCCATAACTGCTTTAAGTGCTAATAAAAATGGAAAACGATTGGCTGAACAAGCAAAAAAGTATTACCCGGATTCAATTGCAATAGTTGATGAAGAGGCTGCCCTATATGTCGAATATGAATTAAAAAACTCAGGAATTAAAATTTTTACCGGACGCAATGGATTACTTGAGATGGCATGCCGCAACGATGTAGATATTATGCTAAATGGATTGGTAGGGTCATTTGGAATGGAGCCAACCTTAAATGCGGTAAAAGCTGGGGTTGATGTGGCGCTCAGCAATAAAGAAAGTTTGGTGATGGCTGGTGATATTATTGATCGGGAAAAGAAAAAAGCGGGTGTTCACATTTTTCCGGTGGACAGTGAGCATTCCGCTATTTGGCAATGTCTCTCCGGTGAAGCCATGGATGATGTAGAGCGCATTTTACTTACAGGGAGTGGTGGCCCGTTTAGGATGCGGCCATTAAATACATTTAAAGAAGTAACTCCCGTAGAAGCGTTGAATCATCCGAATTGGGATATGGGGAAAAAGATAACGATTGATTCAGCCACAATGATGAATAAAGGATTGGAAGTAATTGAAGCACGGTGGTTATTTGGTTTTGAATCAAATCAAATAAATATTGTAGTCCATCCGCAATCCATCATTCACTCATTAGTGGAATTCAAGGATAAATCTGTAAAAGCGCAGCTCGGTGTACCCGACATGAAAATTCCAATTCAATTTGCACTCACATACCCACGCCATGCTCCGGCTATGTGGGAACAACTGGATTTGATAAAAATTGGAACATTTACTTTTGAAGAACCGGATTTAAATCGTTTTCCATGTATTAATTTGGCTTATCAAGCATTGAAACAGGGCGGTACAACACCAGCCGTATTAAATGTTGCTAATGAACAATCGGTATATCGTTTTTTAGACGGTAATATCGGGTTCATGGAAATCCCTGAAATTATCGAAAAGGCCTGTGAAGCGCATGAATGGAATACCCACCCATCTCTGGATGAATTAGTTCATTTGGAAAAGTGGGCAACCGATTTTGTATCATCCTTTAAAAGCAGATATATTTAAACATAAATCAATCACATAATTTTGAAGAAATAAATTAATGACTACTTTAATTGCAACAATCATTTTACTCGGTGTTTTAATATTTATTCATGAATTAGGCCATTATCTTGCGGCGCGTTCGATTGGCGTTCGAGTAGAGCGCTTTTCTGTCGGATATCCACCCCGTCTCATGACGTTCACATCTGTCCCCGATGGCTGGGAATTTCGATTATTTTTTTATCGAAAGAATGATGAAGGAAAGTTGGCCTGGGGTCCTATTAAGTCAGCTATAATTTCTCATCCCGGACGGAAAGGAAGTGGTACAGAATACTGTTTTGCTGTTATTCCATTTGGTGGTTATGTAAAAGTGGCAGGGGTGCTTGATGAAAGTATGGATGCAACTTTTGAGCATAAACCCTACGAACTTATGAGTAAAGCTAAATGGAAGCAAATTTGGTTCATGAGTGCCGGTGTCATCATGAATACATTACTAGCATTTTTCATATTTACAGGATTATCGAATTATACTGGAAAACCTATCGTCTCTGTTGAACCAATCATCAGTGAATTACTTCCAGGGATGCCGGCAGATATTGCCGGTTTAAAAACGGGTGATGTGATTGAAAGAATCGAAGGGAAAAGAATATTATCCTGGGATGATTTGACAACAGAAATTCATAATCGTCCCAATCAAAATATCGATATTCAATATTCGAGAGATAGAAAATCAGAATTTATTTCTTTTAAAACGAGTTTTCGACTTAATCCCACCACAGGAGATACAATGGGTGTGATTGGTGTTTATCCTGAATTTGAATATATGCCGGTTACTTTTTCAGAAAGTATAAAAATGGGAACAGTTGCCACAGCCAGGGGGTTTGGAATGATTGTTCTTTCAATACGAATGTTAAGTTCTGGCCAAGCGTCGATCAAAGAAATTGGTGGTCCAATTATGATCGCTCAATTAGCTGGTGAAACAGCCAAAGCAGGATGGATTCCCTTTTTATCACTTATGGCACTTATTAGCTGCAATCTTGCTTTTATAAATGTGCTTCCTATTCCAGGCCTTGATGGTGGCCATATTTTTCTAACCATCATTGAAGGTATCATTCGCCGACCCCTCTCCATGAAAATGCGAATGGCTTTTCAACAGATTGGCATGGTTTTATTATTGATGCTGATGATTACGGTTATCGTCAATGATGTGGGACGATTATTTGGGAATTAACCCCGTGAAGGGATCTAAAAGTTTAGCTAATTTTTTTTAACAATAGCGTCATGGATCCAAATTTCATTTTAATTTGGATTTTCACAGGAAGTCTTTTTGCATCATCACTAATCCAGATTTGCATATCACCTTGGTTCTTAAATAGGTTTTTTCCTTTTCTGAACGGTCGAATGACTTTACATACAAATGTACCTACGGGTGAATTAATAATTTCTTTTCCGGTCATTTGTAAATTGTAATGAACAATTTTTCGGCCCTCAAAAGATGTGAATGACATGATTTCTTTTTCTTTTAATGGTATCGTTCGTAGATAATAAAACATGGAAAAAGGATCTCGAGCTACAAAATCAATTTCAACCTCATTGGTTTTTGTTCGAGCAATGCCTTTGCCATAATCAAAAGTAATATCCACCGATTTTTTATAGGAACCTTCTTGGATATTTTTCTTTAATCGGTGGGTGAAAAATTTTTCACTATCCATCCAAATATCAATCTGATCACGGATTTTAAATAATTGATTGGCTAACCCTTTAGTCTGTGCAGAAAAAGACACATGATATGCATCCTTCCCATGAATTTGTTCTATTCCAGACACGTAAAGTTCCGCTTGTCCCACGGGGATCAAATTAAATTCAGCCGAATATTGTAAGGATTCACCCGGCTTGAATGGGACCTCTTTTGCCAAGGAAATGGACAGAATTAATAGGTAAAGAATTACTCTTTTCAAGGCCGGATTACTTTCAGTTTTGATTTTTCCAGTTTATAAATTGTTGATCCTGAAGATTGAGGAAGTGCACCATCATCAATTAACAGATCAAACTCTCCATCAAACTCATCAATAATTTTATCTGGATCGTTAAACGGGTCCTGCCCGGATCGATTGACAGATGTTGTTGTGATTGGAAATCCTAGTTTGTCACATAATTTTGGACCAAATGGATGAGCAGGGATTCGAATACCCAATGTGCCATCTTCTCCCATTATAGATGGATGGGTGATTCCTTTTTTTACAGGTAAAATGATTGTTGTAGGTCCGCGTAAATATTGTTTTACCATTCCCCAGTCTTCATAGGTAATGTCAGTCCAAGAAAGGACTGTGGTGGAATTAGGTGCAATTACGCTAATGGGCGCTGATCGTCCTTTAATTTTATTGAGTCGTTTAATGGCTGTTTCATTTCGGGCATCCACACCAAATCCATATAATGTATCTGTGGGATAAACAATTATACCACCATAAAGAATGGCATTCCCGGCGGCTTCAATAACATGTTTGGAAGAAGCGTTAATTCGGGCAGTAGATTTTTGATTCATTATTCTGTCCGTGTTTTCCATTTACGGTGGAACCAAAAATAATGATCTGGATATTCCCTTACTTTTTCTTCAAGCATTGTGGTATATGTTTGTGTAATCGTTTCTATGGAAGCGCTACTATTCAATTCTATTTTTGAAAACGAAATGACAACAGTTCCATCTTTTTCTTTATGAGCCACAGAAAAAACCATGGGTGCACCTGACTGCATGTGGAAAATGGCAGACCCCTTTGGTGTGGAAGATGGTTGATCAAAAAAATTCACAAATACGCCGCGCTTTTTAGCATCTTGATCGCTAGCAAGGATAAGCATATTATTTTCTTTGAGTAACGCATACATTTTATCTAATGAAGATTTTCGATATATATGTTTCATGCCATAGGATTCACGCAATTCTTTAACAAATACATCCGCACCTTTATTGCCTTGCCGTTGGATAATCCCCCAAACGGGATACCCATTATTGCCTAACCATGATCCTAATATTTCCCATAATCCGAAATGACCGGTGATGATGAGTACCCCTTTTCCTTGTTGAGAAGCTTCGTCAATAATATGCCGGTTTTCCACGCGGAAATTGAGTGAATCAAAAGATTTTGGCAACGCAAGAAATTCCATGAAATTTGTGCTGACTAAACGATAAGATCCTTTTAAAACATGGTTAACCCAAGCACTATTTTTATCGGGGAATGCTGTTTTTATATTTTGAATTGCCTGCTTTTTTCTGATTGGGATTCGGTTAAAGGCGAGTGCACCCAGTTTATTGGCAAACCGGGATCGTGATGAATTCGGCAATCTTCGAAGACGCCGGGAAATCACATGTAATAGCCGATATGTGAATTTATCTTTGAGGGTCATAAATGGTTTTTCCTCTCTTTCCCAAAGCGAAGGAAATTACCCATAAAATTGAGTTACCATCATTGTTTTTATCGAAGATAACGGCTAAACTTAGGTGAATGAAGCAACGCATATTATTCACTCTTCTTTTCATCTTATCACTTGGACAAGCCCAAATTGTCTATAAAGTACCGATTCATGGTACCATTGATTTGGGCCTGCCTCCCTTTATTGAACGCAGTATCCAGATGGCAGAAGCGGACAGTGCTGCCGCGATTATTTTTGATATTGATACATTCGGAGGACGATTGGACGCGGCTACTCAAATTAAAGATGCAATTCTTAGCGCCAAGATTCCAACAATTGCATTTATTAATCGCCGGGCCATTTCTGCAGGTGCATTGATTTCCTTGTCATGTGAAAAAATATTTATGACTAGCGGTGCAACCATTGGCGCTGCCACGGCTGTAGATATGTCCGGAAAGAAAGGGAGTGAAAAAGTAATAAGTTATATGCGGGAAGAAATGGCTGCTACTGCAGAAAGCCAAAACCGCAATGTGGACATTGCCAAAGGTATGGTTGATGAAGAATTATCATTTACTCATTTGGTTATTGATGGCGATTCCATCGAAGTTCATGATTTGGAAGGTCGAAAAGAGGGTAAACTAATTACTCTTACGACAGAATTAGCTTTGAAGTATGGAATCGCAAATGAAGAACAAGAAACATTTGATATTTTACTTGCATCATTGGAATTGGAAGATGCTGAAATAATAAATACTAATGAAAACTGGTCTGAAGCATTTGTCCGTTTTTTAACCAATCCGGTTGTAGCATCTCTCCTAACGACATTTGGGTTTTTGGGAATATTGTTTGAACTCCAAAGTCCCGGCTGGGGAATCCCCGGATCTGTTGGATTGGTTTGTTTAGCGTTGTCTCTAGGGGCGTCCTTCATCGCCCGATTAGCCACCATGACAGATGTATTAATTATTGTGGCGGGTATTGGGTTGCTCATTTTAGAAATGGTTGTTATTCCCGGGTTCGGCGTTGCGGGAATTGGGGGTATTGTGTTGATTTTATGGGGATTATATGAATTACTATTACCAGATATTCCGATTGGTGCTGAATTTGAATCCATGGCGCTGTGGGGTTTAATTATTGGTATTATTGGTGGGCTGATTGGCTTGATTTTGTTATTTAAACTGATGATTAAAACATCTTTCTGGCAAAAACTGACTTCTCCAGGCGTGGAAGGCGCCGAAGCGGGCTACAGCACATCTGTCGGGTGGGAAAATTTAGTTGGATTGGAAGCGGAAAGTCAGTCTGACCTTCGTCCTTCAGGTTGGGTAAATGTGGATGGGCAGCGTATTTTTGTTGTCAGTGAAGGTGATTTCATTGAAAAGAATTGTAAAGTAAAAATCCTCTCGGTTGACGGAAACCGGGTGGTGGTAAGAAAACTGAACTCAAAGGAGTAAATCATGGATGTTATGGGAATTATCATGTTATCATTTCTGTTAATTTTTGTTTTTCTGTTATTTTATTTTGTGCCCGTTGGCATGTGGATTCAGGGGATGGTCAGTCTTGGCTTAGGCCGGATTACCATTATTGATCTGATCCGAATGCGTTTGCGAAAAATTTCACCGCGCCTCATTGTGGATGCTGTAATTAATACACACAAAGCAGGTTTAGTTAGTATAAAAACAGACATGCTGGAAACACATTATTTGGCCGGGGGTGATGTGGTCAATGTTGTTTTTGCTTTAATCGCGTCCGATAAAGCCAATATTCCATTGACGTTCGAAACGGCTACGGCGATTGACTTAGCAGGGCGCGATGTAAAAACAGCAGTAGAAACCAGTGTATACCCAAAAGTGATAGATGTCCCAAAAGATGGATATTTGGCTGCTGTTGCGAAAGATGGTATTGAATTGAAAGCTCGTGCACGTGTGACGGTCCGAACAAATATTCCGGGCTTAATAGGCGGCGCAACAGATGAAACAATAATTGCACGCGTGGGAGAAGGTATTGTAAGCGCCATTGGATCTTCCGATAATTATACAGCTGTGTTAGAAAACCCAGATAATATTTCCAAGGCGGTGTTAAGTAAAGGGCTTGATGCAGGAACAGCATTTGAAATTCTTTCCATTGATATTGCAGATCTTGATGTGGGAAACAATATTGGTGCAAGTCTCCAAGCAGACCAAGCTGAAGCTGATTTAAGAGTTGCTCAAGCCAGAGCTGAAACACGTAGAGCGATGGCAGTAGCAGAAGAACAGGAAATGAAAGCCCGGACTCAAGAAATGCAAGCAAAAGTTGTGGCGTCAGAAGCAGAAGTTCCATTGGCCATGGCACAGGCATTTCGTGAAGGGAAATTGGGTGTATTCGATTATGTGAATATGAGAAATATCCAAGCCGATACGGATATGCGTGAATCAATTTCCGGTGGTTCAGAAAGCGGTCCGACCCAGGCGCCGGAGCGGGATAAACACTAAATGGAAGGATTGGGCTACTGGTTCTTTTTGGCGGTAATGTACCTGCTGTCTGCGTTTTTCAAAAAACGTAAGCAGCAGGCGGCCCGTCAACAAGGTGAAGAAGAGAAATTAGGATCCCAAACCGAAGAATCTCAAAATCCTTTTAAATCTGATTTTCTTAAAGATCTATTTGGGGATATAAAGGAATTTGGGCAAGAACATGACGTGGAAATTCAGGAGGAATATTTCGATAATAAGGAATTAGATGAAAAGCAAATATCTATGGCGAAGGAGGATCAAACATCCAAAGACCATGACCATGTTGTATTTGAGGATTTATCTAATCCTGAGCCGGAACCGATCCATAAAGAATATCAATATTGGGGAAAAACCCCCGGAAAAAAACACCAATTTGATCTTTCATTTGATAGCTATGATGAATTAAAACGGGCAATTATTATGAAAGAAATATTAGATAAACCCCGCGCACAGCGAAGAAGTATTCGGTAAATGTTTAACAGAGAAATCCACCAGTTGGTGGATTTTCTTGTTTCAAGTCAATTTTTTTATAAGAGATTCTATTTTTTTTTGAAGTTCCGCTTCTGTTCCATCATTATGTACGACAAAATCGGCCATGTTTACTTTTTCTTCCTCCGGCCATTGGAAACCAACCCGTTTTAAGATTTCTTCCCGAGATAGCGTTTCGCGCCCCAATGCACGTTCCATTCGATTTTTTAAATGAGCAGTCACAACAATCACATAATCCAAATGTGCATCAAATCCGGTTTCATAAATCAAAGCTGCATCAACGATGAAAACACCATGCTTTTTATCATTGAAGACACGATTGAATTCTTTATCAATAAGATTAAATATATAAGGATGAACGACTGAATTTAACCGTTGCTGGTGATCTTCATCCTGAAAGGCAATCCGGGCTAATTTCTTTTTATTTACTTGGCCTGTGACATCAATAATATCGGTTCCAAATTCGGAAATAAGTTCGTACTGAACCGTTTCGTTTGACGTTATCAAACTTTTTACTTCTTCGTCAGCATCCAGAACAAAGGCACCTAGGGATTCAAAATAACGACGGGCAGTACTTTTGCCGCTGCCAATACCGCCAGTTAGTCCCACTTTTAACATTTTATTTTAATATCCCTAAAATTCGATCTGTAATTTCAGGAATTTCACCAATCCCGTCTATTTCTTTCAACAAGTTATTTTCACGGTAAAAATCCAAGAGTGGTGCTGTTTGTTTCCAATATATCTTTTGGCGCTGGCGAATAATTTCGGGAGTATCATCACTTCGGCCAGAATCCTTTCCCCGGTTGATCAATCGCTGGACTAACTCGTCCGCATCTGCAGTTATACTAAGGGCACAATTCAATGAATGAGATAGGTCGTCCATTATTTTGTTCAACCCATCTGCCTGTGGAATGGTTCGGGGGAAGCCATCTAAAAGGTATCCACTTTGTACATCATCTTTTTTTAACCTGTTATTCATCATCCCCAATAATACATCATCAGGAACGAGTTCACCTGCATCTATAAATGCTTTGGCTTTTTCACCAATTTCAGTTTTTGCCGTCATTTCACTCCGAAGAATATCGCCGGTTGATAGATGAATTATATTGTAATGTTTACAAATCCGTTTTGCCTGTGTGCCTTTTCCCACACCGGGTGGACCTAAAAATATGAGACGCATCTCTCCTATCCTATTTTATCGTTTAAATGAGTATTCCTGCAACGGTTGCTGTAAGCCAGGATGCCAGTGCACCGCCAACCATTGCCTTCGTCACTAATTTTGCCAAATCTTTTTTTCGCTCCGGAGCCATTCCGCCAATTCCCCCCAACTGAATTCCAATTGAGCCAAAATTGGCAAAGCCACATAATGCATAACTGGCAATGATGGCCGTTCGTTCTGATATTTGTCCCTCAGCAATAATATCTTTTAAATCTCCATAAGCGATCAACTCTGTGAATACAATTTTTTTACCCATGAGCATTCCCATTTGGCCTGCTTCTTCCCAGGGGACTCCCATTGTCCACGCTAACGGTTTGAACACAATAGCAAGGATGGCATCCATTGATGTGCCTGCAAAGCTTAACAGGTAATTTACCAGAGCTACTATAGAAATAAAGGCCACAAGCATTGCACCCACATTTGCCGCGAGTTTAAGTCCATCGGTGGCGCCGTTCCCTAATGCTTCCATTGCGTTGGAGCTGTTTTGTTCAACATCAATTTTCAAATCACCCATGGTTTCAGATGACTCAGTCTCCGGATAAATGATTTTTGCGATCACCAACGCCGCCGGCGCAGACATAACCGATGCAGCTAAAAGGTGTCCTGCAATTCCTGGTATATCCGTGAGCCATGTAACGTAGATCGCCAGTACACCTCCAGCCACAGTAGCAAAGCCCCCCACCATAACAGCCATAAGTTCTGATTGGGTCATTTTACCAATGAATGGGCGAATCATTAGAGGTGCTTCAGTTTGACCGACAAAAATATTGGCTGAGACGCTTAATGTTTCTGACCCACTGGTCCCCATTGTTTTTTGCATGGCCCGGGCAATCCATTTTACGACAAACTGAATAATACCCAAGTGGTAAAGGACTGCCATGAGGCTAGAGAAGAAAATAATAGTAGGTAATGCACGAAATGCAAAATTAATAAGTGATGGATGGAATCCTACATCGGGTACAAATGATGTAAAGAGAAAATCACTGCCTGCATCAGAGAAACTAATCAATTTGGAAACCACCTTATCCAAAAACCCAAATACAGGTTTCCCCAGGGGTGTTTTTAAAATAAAGAGGGCAAAAATTAGCTGCAGGCCTAATCCCCACCCAACAATCCGAAAATTAATTTGTTTTCGATTATTTGACATGGCTACCGCAATGCCCAAGAGCGTTATAATTCCTAACAATCCGATCATTTATTCCTCTGGTGGTTTAAAACAATTTCTACAGCGTGCTTCATAAATATCCGTTTCTCCAATGACAACTTGTGCTAAATCTTGTGTCAATCGCTGATTGCAGGAGGCAGGGTTACCGCATTGAATACAAATGGCGCGAAATTTATCCAAATAATCTGCTTCGCACATGAGTGCCGGCATGGGTCCGAAAGGCAATCCACGGTAATCAGTATCTAGCCCTGCCACCACCACCCGCTTATTATTGTGTGCCAGTGATTTGCATACATTCACAATATCATCCCCAAAAAACTGCGCTTCATCTATACCAATAACATCAATTTCATCTGAATTATCCAAAATTTCTTGCGCATTATTCACCAGCATGGATTCCAATTTTGATTGATTATGAGATACAACATGATTTGAACTGTAGCGATCATCAATTTTTGGTTTAAAAATAAGCGTTTTCATTTTGGCGATTTCAGCCCTGCGAATTCTTCGAATCAATTCTTCCGTTTTTCCGCTGAACATACTGCCGCAGATGACTTCAATCCAGCCTGCGTTTTTGGGTGTAAGTGTCATTCCCTATAAATGGTTTAGGATAATATTGCGTTAATTTTTGTCCGAAGAAGATCGATAGCTACCCTATTTTTGCCACCTTCAGGTATGATAATATCGGCAAAATATTTAGACGGCTCAACAAATTGTTGATGCATTTGGCGAACTGTTTTTAAATATTGATCAATCACCGATTGAACGGTTCGGTTTCTCTCTTCTACATCACGGGACATTCTACGAATAAAGCGAATATCATCGGGTGTATCGACAAAAATTTTAATATCCATCAATTCTCGCAATGAGGAATAATGAAGTGTTAAAATTCCCTCTACAACAATAACATGATGTGGATCAACTTTTCGCGTTTCAGCCTTTCTTGAATGGGTGGCAAAATCGTAAACGGGCATATCCACCGATTGCCCTTTGATTAAGGTGATGAGTTGCTGATTAAATAATTCAATATCAATGGCATCAGGATGATCAAAATTCTGGAGGTGTCTCTCTTCTATCGATAAATCAGAAAGATTACGGTAATATGCATCCTGCTCGATGACCACCACTTCCCCCTCACCATATTCTTCCAATAAACTTTTAGCAATGGATGTTTTGCCAGAACCCGTACCACCCGCAATACCGATTAAAATTGGGGAACCACTCATTTTAATTTTGATTCGTCAAATGGTTTTGGTAATAATGCAGCACTTGTGGTTTCACTTACAAGTTCATTTTCATCACAAATTAAAACGGGAATATTTCCGCACAATTCCCAGATGACCTGGCGGCAGGCACCACAAGGTGAGCCTCCATTTTCTGTGGATACGGCCAATCCTTTAAATTCTGAATGCCCTGCTGCAATGGCAGTGAATAAAGCTGTTTGTTCCGCACAATTGGACAAAGGATAACTGGCATTTTCTACATTGCAACCTCCAACGATTTCCCCATCTATTGTTTCCACCGCTGCTCCAACTTTGTAATTAGAATAGGGTGCCCGAGCCATGTCTCGCATTTGGATAGCTGTTTGAATGAGTTTTGTCATTTTTTTAATGTGCTAAACCATACCATTGCAGCGGTATATGCTGGGAAAACGGAACTGCCATGTGTTCCATTTGGAATAGTTATTAGTGTAATATCAGCACCATTCGCTTTTAGTTTATCATGGGCAATCACAGAATTATTATAACCAACCGTTATGTCATTCTCTCCATGGACTAACATAATGGGTGCATTGGGGGACCAATCCACTAAACTATTTTTTGCGAATGCATTTTTTAATTCTTGTTCTCCATCCCCTAAAAATTCAGCAATAAAATTTTCTGTAAACAATGATTTCATATTAGTAGTTAATTTATCATTTGCTTCTCCTATTGTCTTTGAACCATCCATTAGTTTTGGTATGCGCTCAGCATAAGGATTTTGAAATAAATCATTTGCAGGGCGATTCAATTTTTCGATTGTATTATAAGACATATAAGCAAATGAAATATATCCAGGCTGGGAATATGTTTCTCTACTTGTTATTCTATTTGAAGCATATGTCATATCATGAGGACCTGCCATGGGTGCTGATGCTGTAACAGTAAATTCATCAGCGTATTTTTCTTCAATCAGTTTATGTGTTGCCATTGCAACATACCCACCTTCAGAATATCCTGCTATAAATAATTGTTCGTTATCGTTTATTCCATTTGAACAAAGCCAATTTTTTGTTGCTCGGATTTTATCCACAACGGCTTCAGCTACAAATGCGTGTACGTATGGGTGGACAACATCACTAGAAATGCCTAAACCTAAAAGATCAGGGGAAGAGCCGATATAACCAACTGAGGCAACAAACAATGCATCAAAACCCCGCAGCGGTGAAATTGAAGCAACATTTGTTCGTTTTGATTCTGTGCCATGTTGACCAGAATAAATTGGATATTTTTTATTAGAATGATCTTCATCAGGGATATAAATAGCACCGGATGCCTGTCGCGGTTCTCCATTCCAATCAACTGTTTCATAGACAATACTATAAACTTTTACGTCAAAAATAGGAATTACACCAATATCAATATTATTATCGGCGAGAAAATCATTCAAAAATTTTGCACTAATTGTTCCCATTGGTAGAACAGAAATGACGTGCCCGCGGCCATCTTCTGTGGTGGCGCAATCTTCTGTTTTTGTCCCTTCACATGCAAAAAGGAAAAGGAAAATAAGAAGACTGTGATGTTTGAATTTTGTTTTCACGGAATACCTCTGTAATTAATGTTCGAATCGAATGAGTTTAAATGCTTGATGAAGCATAATGCCAGCAATAAATCCACCCACATGGGCAAACCAAGCCACGCCGCCAGTGGTGTCTAATCCCAAGGTTCCCATGCCATTGGTTAACTGGTTAATAAACCAAAAACCCAGTACAATCATCGCCGGAACCCGAATAGTTGTAAAAAAGATAATAATAAAAACAAATACATGGACCCTTGCATGGGGGAATCGAATCATATATAATCCCAATACACCTGCAATGGCACCGGATGCGCCCACCATTGGAATATCCGATCCCGGGTTCATGAGTACCTGGCAAAGAGAAGCGGCTACACCACAAAGGATATAGAAAAAAGCATATTTTACATGTCCGAGCGTGCTTTCTACATTATCCCCAAACAACCATAAAAACCACATATTGCCAAGGATATGGGCTATTCCGCCATGGAGAAACATAGAGGTAAACATAGTAAAGATTGAAAAATCAGATGGAATCAACCCAAAACTATAAATAAATAAGGCGGCTGATTCCGGGTCAGAAAATTCAACAGAAAATTGAAATGCAAAAATAAAAACATTTACAGCAATAATGCCATAGGTTACATAGGGGATTAAAATACGGGGGTTATCATCTTTATATGGAAAAAACATTAATAAACTATAAATTCAATTTTTTTATTTATTTTATTTCCCGCTCTATCCCGGATGGACAATTGAAGGGTATGAGTACCTAGGGCGAGAGGTCGATCAAGTTGGTATGAAATTATTTTGGATTTGGGCTGATAGGCATAAATCAATGGCTTCTGATCCAGTATTAAATCAAAAGAGGATTCTGCCGGTTCAAATCCGGATAGCGCATCATCAATCTTGAATTCAAATTTGTTTAATTCAAGAGATGGATATTTGCCATAGTCCCCTGGATGCATAGATTGTATCATTGGCGGCATTTTATCTTCTATAATTGCAATGGCGTCAAAGTGTTTGACCTCCCCCGTCAGTACCCGTCGTTCCAAATTGTTTTCTGTTGGGACAAATTGCCACCCTTCTTTTTGGTCATAATAATATAGGTGGATATTTTCTCTATCCTTCAATTTGATCGGATATCGCAGTCCCACGCTGACGGGTTTCATTAAAGGACGTTCAAAGGGTTGAAGTTGATAAACCCGGGATAAGAGGGTACCTTTTGTTACAGGTGCATATTTATGCACAGCTTCAATCCACATAAGCGTTGGGTTTGTTACGGAAGATTTTTTTGTGCGCATTGAACAAAAACCATCCTTAGAAACAACCGTAACTGATGTGCCGGGCATGGCCACTGTATAAGGAAATTCAAAACGAACCTGTCGTTCAATGGACCCTTTTAGTATTGCTTCAATTTGATCGACATTTTCAAACCAACCAGGTGGGATGGGTGCTGTCAAATAAACCGAAGGTTGAATCTGATTTAAAGGGATTGTTTCATACTGATATTCGCCCTTTAGTCTTAAAGATACATCTGCATTCACAGCTTGTTTCGGTTGAATCTGGATATAAACGCCAGCGTCTGTATGGGAAATATCCAAGTCCACGTTTACACTTAAATGATCCCCTGTATTATTTTTGTTGATCCAATGTATGGGCAGAGAACGTGTTCCCAATTTATTTTGAGCAATAAACTGAATAGCGTTTCGTTTTGTTTGTTTTTTAGGAATGGCAATTAATAGACCGGTTTCAACTTGCTCAGAAGATAGAATAGTTAATTTTTTATCGGCAAACCCATAAGGTGTAAAAGAATAGGCAACAACCGATTGAATGGGAATTGTAATACTTTTGGGCTGAATTAAGAAAGTTGTTTCTTCATTGGATTCTCTAATTTTTTCAATGATTACTTCAAAAGGTGCCATATTAAAAACAGTACCGTGAATCACCCGTGTATTTTCAAGTACGTCCATCACAAGGATTTTTACCGTATGATATCCCGGCGTAAGATTGAGAATTCCATTGGTAGAATCTGCATGGATGGGAACAATGGGATCGGAATCATTTTTATACAGTTTAATGAAGTTTCCCAGATTCAATCGTGCATTGCGGTAATCTCTGATAAAGTTTGCCGTTGGCAGCCAATTGTAATCCAAGCGATCAAATTGAAGGGTGTGATGTGATTTTTCATCAATATAGATTTCAATTCGATGAGGCTGATAAATATTGTTGGCCCCTTGTCGTTTGTCAAAAGCCTTAATAGACAAGCCGAGTTTTCCGGTAATATTGACGGTATCGGGGAAGTGATATTCTCCTTTTTTATCTCTAAACAATGGAAAATTCTGCGGCAATTGATTTCCATTCACCCAACTTTCTTTAGTCAAAGGTGTAAATGCCAGTTCTTCAACAAAAGGTGCCAAACGGTCTGCCTGATTTAATCCGTAGACCAATGGATTGATTGGCTGTCCATGTTCATTCCTGATTTCAAAATGGAGGTGTGGACCGAATGAAAATCCCGTATTACCAGAATAGGCTATCACATCACCTTTGGCAAAACGAAATTCCCCTGATGACAAATAGAAATTGGTAAAATAGGATTGCTGTGCTTTTTGTTCAGCTTTTAGGCGGTCTTCCAATCTCGGAGGAAATTTACTTAAATGGGCATAAACGGCTGTTTGTCCATCATCAAGCGTAAAGTAAATGGCTCGACCAAAACCGGAGAAGTTCGTTACGATTCGAGAAATAAACCCATCACTCACAGCATATACAGGGTGTCCCGTTGTTCCCTTCGTTTTGATATCCAGCCCCAAGTGATATCCTGTGGTTCTGAATTCACCAAAGTTGGAGGACAAATGTTTACCCGTATTTGTTGGCCAAGTATAGTCCTGAGCAGGAAGAAGGGTTAAGATAAGCGATAGAGTTATTATAAGTCGCATCGGATAAATTACTGATAAAAATGCCCACCTTCCCAATGTGATTGATTAAAGAAAATAGAGTGGTAATCCTTTATATGTGGTGAAAATTACATTCAGAAATATTCATTGGCTTTCTGTCAAAAAACGCCTTTAAATTGACAGAAGTACTATAATTAAATAATGGGGTAAACCATGAATATCAGAAAAAATATTATTATTTTGTTAGTAGGGCTAATGCCTTTGAGTTCGGCATTTGCATTTGTTGGATTTGGATTGCACTTAGGTCAGAATCAATTAGCCATCTCAAATTTCTCGAAAAGTATGACGACTACCTCCTTCACACGCGGTGGATTTGATAATACATTTGCAGTTGGAGGGTATTTTTATATTGATGCTATTCCATTTATTGATTTAGATGTAGAATTTCAAGCATCAGGGAAAAATTATAAACTGGCATTCAGTGAATCGGTTTCAGGGCAAGGCATTGATAGTGATTTTGGCTGGGCAAGTGCTACGACCTACTTAACGGCAAGGAAAAAACTCATTGGGTTGGGCATTCCTTTGTTGGCCAATGCAAAACTTCATTATGGTGTAGGGTATAATAAACATGTAATTACCCCAATGGCTGATCTTGATATGGTAGAAGGATTGCTCACCAGTGCTTCCGGTTCTTTGGAGGAGAGCCTCACAAAATATTTAGAAGATAATACAAAGGATGTTTCCGGGTTTCATCTTCAAGCCGGTCTAAAAGCAAAATTACTCATGGGTGAAGTAGACTTGATTTACCGCTACGTAATGGCAAAAGACTTGGTGCCGGATTCGAAAGGATTCAGTAGTTTGAATTTGCGTCTTGGACTTGCCTTTTAACCTGATTAATTCATTAACCGCAAAGCACACGAAAATTCGCTAAGAGAAAAAAGAAACTGATCTACTAAATAATAACTATATAATAATTTTTTTTACTAGGTTTCAATGGTTCTTACCATTCAAACGCCTCTGGCTATAAACAAAAAGCCCCTCTTATGAGGGGCTTTTCTTTGTTTATAACCTGACTATTTATTGTTGATCAACTTCCAACAGGGAAGGATATTCTCTACCGATGGAAGATGGAATGGAAGCTGGTTTAGCCTACGGTATTGGTATTCGCATCAAACCGCCCTTCTTTCCTTTGGGGCTGAAGCAAATTATACCGTACATAATCTTAAATTTGAGGATAGTGAAATGGATTTGGGTGGTGTCATGGATTATAAGTACAAGTATATGAATTTGACTGTGACTTACTCCTTTTAGGATAATATAATATTTAATATTAAAAGCCCTGTCTTGAAGATGCACGATGGGACTTTTAATTAAGGGATAATTATTGTTTAAAGGGCTTCGCTGTTGCGGAGTCTTTTTTGTTTATAATGGCTTAGCTAGGACTACCGTTTGAATATCTTCCCAGATTCGTCCCGAGGAACCATCCCGGGCTTCAAATTTTAGAATATAAACCCCAATTCTGGCCGGGTCCCCATTGGAACGGGTACCATCCCAGTATAAAAGACCTTCTTGAGGCGATGCTCTATTCCAGTAAGGTGTGGTAATTTTCCGCCCCGTTGCATCAAAAACACTAATCGTAATGGCGGCCTGTTCAAACGGAAGTTGGTAGCGAATGGTGAGTTCGTCATCCACTCCGTCTCCATCAGGAGAAAATGGGTTAGGGGAAAGATCAACCCATCCGGATTCAGCCAGCGATTCATAAAAAATGCTGTTCTGTTTTCCCGGTGTCATGGCACTCGCATCTACGGTGAGGGCCCAGCGAGAGGAATCATTTGAAATATAATCCGTGCGAAATTTTTCAGTAGATCGCCCCGCCAGAATAGGCCAATCATCAGAATAAACGAGTGAATCAATCACTTGTCCCGTCATGTCATAGATGAATATGCCATCGGATGAATTATTCAAGGTCGGCCAGTTTTCATTCATGGAAATTACTAATTCGTTCATTTTTGCGTGCTGATATATGGTAGAATCCTGAGCCAACACCAGATATTGATCTTGATGGACCAAAATATTAGGAATAGACTTTTGCACTTTTGATCGATCTGAAATTGTCCAGTCGCCCAGATCCAATGAATGGGGGGAATAGATTTCCATAAATTCAGTTTGATCTATATTTGGCTCGGATAAAAACTCATTCAACAATACGGTGCCAAAAGGATAACTCACCTTCACCGTATCATGGGCCCAATCATTACGGCTGTTCTCATCTCCATCGATATCCAGTTGAATCTCCAAGGGGTGAATCCCCGATGGTATCCCCGGGATGTCTATTTGTACCAAAGATGTATCTCGTGATTGGATGGTTGAGAAGTTTCCGGATGTTAGTTCAACGCTATTTTCTAAAATGGAAATTTTACCGGCAAATGGAAGTACACCGGAATTCGCAATCCCAATCTCCATTTGAAAAGGTGTATCGGGGGCAGGATACAGTGGAGAATGGGAAATGGAATTCTGTACAACAGCCCCATCAATATTATGCCACATTGTGACGTTAGGATAGCCCGGCGTCATCGCTATAGAATCCGGCGCTTGTGTCCAATGGTTGGCTGTGTTGGAAAGAAACTCCGGGCGTTGTTTTTCTGTGGAAACCTCAGATGAAACAGGCCAAGTATCGCTGTCATAAACAAGGCTGTCAATAATATGCCCGGTCATATCATAAATGAAAATGCCATCGCCGCTATTGTTCAACGCCGGGAAAGACATTGGCACAATAAAATGCATTTCAGGATTTACCAAAGAAGCAATGGTGGAATCGGTAGCAATGACGATATAATCCTTTACTGAAGCCGTGAACTCCGGGAGTGGCCGCATCCGTTTACTATTATCACTAATCGACCAGCCAATAAAAGATAGAGAAGAGTCTGTCACCAATTCAATAAACTCAGACTGATCATTGTTGGGTCGTGCCATGAATTCATTGATGTGTACAGCATTCCAATCGTATTGAACCGCCATTTCAATCTGCCCGGTATTATTGTTGGTATCCTGATCGCCCGCTATCAACAGTTCAACAGATAATGTATGGTATCCCGATTGGGAAAATGGCCCCAGATCTAAATTGAAGATGGCCGTATCCAGCTCAGATATACTTCCAATATCGGCATTCGTTAATGTATTCCCCAATTCCGAAACCACAATTTCTCCCGTGATGGTATGGATGCCATCATTCATAATACGAACGGAAAGTACCGTAAAATCTGATTTTGAAAGGTTGCTTTTGGAGAGGCGCAAGGAGTCGGCCAGCAGATGACCATCTATATTATAAGGGGAAACACTATTGATTTTTCCTGGTGTACCTAAAGAATCACAGCTCATTTTCCAATTAAAGTGTGTATTGGGTAAATGATTTCGCACGCGTTCGATAGAATAGCCCGGCGCAACGATATCGTTCCACCCCAGACTATCGGTCACAACGCCTGCAGGATCCACAAGGTAGAGTGAGTCACTTCCGGAGAGTCCATTCCCAATTGATTTATCATCCACTTTCATTATAATGGTATTGGCAGGAATGGTATAAATACCGGCACCGATGGGAAAGTCACCTTCCATAATGAGGCCAAACCCACCTGGTGGAATTTTGCGACCATTACTGGAATCTTCGATGGTATCTGTAGAAAATTTATCTCGGAGAAGCCACCCGGATAGATCCACTGTATCCGCTGTGGGATTATATAGCTCTACATACTCATTAGGTGAATCACTTCCCTCGAGATTATACATGACTTCAGTGATAATCACCTGCCCGTTGATGCAAGCAATCCATAGAAAAATTGTGCTATATCTAAGAAAAATAGCTACCATATCAGAAAGTAATGTAAAGCACTTGTATTAAGTAAATAAAATTATGTAATATACTTACGAGTAACTTACGAGAATGAAAGGTTAACGTAAAGATGCAAAGAAATTTATGAAAAAAATTATCATGTCCTTAGCGGCTGAATAATCAAATGGATTTATCATTCAAACAGCAAAAGTTTTTGAGCTTTGTTCAACGTCATACCGTTGAATATGGCCAAGCCCCTTCCTATGAAGAAATCATGGATGGAATGGGATTTGCATCCTTGGGGACGGTTCACTGGTATGTCAATGCCCTGACTCACAACGGCCATCTCGATCGTTCCAAAGGACCTAACGGCAAGCGGGCTTTAGCCCTTACTCATGAGGAGCACGCCACACCGGCCCGCCTGCCATTGTTGGGTTTAATTGCTGCGGGGGACCCCATCGAAGCATTGGAAAATGCAGAATCGATTTCTGTACCGCCGCCTTTTATTCATCCGGATAATTTTGTACTTCAGGTCAAAGGCGATTCTATGGTGGGAGATCATATTGAAGATGGCGATTATATTATTGTGCGGAAAACCGCAGAAGCAAATCCGGGGCAGATTGTTGTTGCCCTTATTAATGGTGAGGCCACACTCAAACGTTATCAACCAACCAATGGCCATGTGGAACTTCATCCCCGTAATCCGGATTTTCCTGTGATTATGGTCCATAAAACAGATCATTTCAAAATCAACGGCGTGCTTCTCTATTCCTTCCGGGAATATTAATGAAACATAAATATAGAACTGCGTCCGGATATTTTGGTTGAAAAATGTATTCTTGGTGCATTTTGTGTTTAAAGTATGCACCCCACTGTATTTCACCTTCGTTTAAGAGATTTTGAACTGCAGGCTGAGCGCCGCCTGGACGCATCCCTGCGTACGCGCCCCATTGCCATTATTTCTTCTCATCATCAAAATGGTACGTTGGTATCTGTGTCTAAAGAAGCAGAAGATGAAGGTTTGCGCCGGGGAATGAAAGTTTCGTCGGCCCGACGGATGAGTCATGGCGCGCAGCTTTTGCCTTATAACCAATCGCTTTATGCACGACTAAACCAATATATCTATTCTACCGTTCAACGATTTACGCCTATTGTAGAACCATCTGGTTATGGGAAGTTTTATTTGGATATGACCGGCATGGAACGCATCTATAAAAGTCATGAGCAAACGGGATCAAACATATCAAAATTGGTTCAAAACCACGTTGGGCTTAATCCAGTTTTGGGTATCAGTCAGAATAAACTGGTGAGCCGTATTTCCACATCTGTTGTTCCCGATACAATCCATCGTATCATGGTAGGGGATGAGACCCAATTTTTATCCCCTTTGGATGCGCCTGTCATTCCCACTGTTCATGAACCCACGGTTTGGAAACTGATCAAGTTTTTGATTCTGAACCAGGTGAGACAAATTCAAGCGCTTGTGAATTCAGCAACCGATACCCGGCGATTCTTTGGGCGGTATGCATTGCCCCTTTCCCGGGAAGTGCACGGGCAGGATTTATCCGTGGTGCGTCCCTATGTTATGAAGGATCATATGGTGGAACAGACCGTTTTGACAGAGGATACCAATGACACAACTATATTGTGGTCTGAAGTAAAACGATTATCAGAGCAGGTGGCATTTAAGCTCAGGCAGCGATCCCAGATTGCAAAAAAAGTTCGGGTGGAAATCCATTATACAGATGGGTTTAAATATGAAGTTCATGGACAATTTTTTAAAAATAATGATGCTACTATTTTGACTGAAACATGGCGACTGTTTCAAAAAGCCAATACGCGCCGAAACCGTATCCGAACTATTTTGATAGACCTATCTGGTTTTATGCAGGTGGCCAAACAAATGGAATTGTTTGAAAAAGATACAGAACAAGATCGCATTTCATCTGCCATGGATATTCTTAGAAAGAAGTACAATATGGAAAGTCCTCAATGAACCATGTTTACGCATTTGAATGTCCATTCCCACTATTCCCGAATGTCCGGAACCGCTTCCCAACCGGCGCTACTCACTGCGGCACGCAACCAAGGGATGAACCACCTGGCATTGACAGAAACAAATGGCTTGTGGGGATTCATTCGTTTTGTCCAGCACGCCCGTGCCGCTGAGATAGAACCCATTGCCGGCGTCAACCTGATCACCAATCAGGGCGAAGCTATTTTATTGGCAGAAAATCAATGTGGATATGAAAACATTTGCCGCGCCACTTCGGCTGTTCACGATAACCCATCTCAATCTATTGCTGATATTTTAGCCAACCGTTCGGGTGGTCTGTTTGTATTATCCCATGATAGGGCTACTCTATTTTCTCTGAGTAAAATCATTCCCAACAGTCATTTATTTGTGGAATTACGCCCCGGTGTAACGGAACATTTTGCACAAAAATTATCTCAAAAGTTCAAATTGGAAATGGTGGTCACGGGGGATGTGTATTTTATCCAAAAAGAAGATGCGTCTGCTCACCGCATATTACGTGCCATCGATTTAAACACAACCCTGTCCCAACTTCTGGAAGATGCCTGCAAGCCTGAAAAACACTGGTTTTGTTCAGAGAAAGATATGGTGCGGCGATTTCCCAACAGTCTGGAAGCCATCAATAACAGCACCTATTTGGCGGAACGTTGCAAGCGGGACTGGTCATTTATAAATACAATTTTTCCGTATTTATCCTTAAAAGATACACGTCGGTCCAACCGAATATTGAAAGAAAAAGTGGAAGCAGGTGCACAGAAGCGTTACGAAAAAGTTACAACTGAAATACAGAGTCGCATTGATTATGAATTGGCCCTGATTACAGCCAAGGGGTTTGCCCCCTACTTTTTGGTGGTAGAAGATATTGTGAAGCAAACGCGCGCCACCATCGGACGTGGTTCCGGCGCCGCATCCATTGTAAGTTATTGTTTAATGATCACTCAGGTGGACCCCATTCAATACAACCTGCGCTTCGAACGTTTTATTCATCCCGAGCGGAGTAATATGCCGGATATTGATGTGGATTTTCCCTGGGATGAGCGGGACAATATCTTGGATTACGTTTTTAAAAAATATGGCAACGAACGAACGGGGATGGTATGTAGTCAGGTGTTTATGAAAACACGATCTGCGATTCGTGAAGTGGCAAAAGTGTATGGGTTGTCCAATGAAGAAATTAATACAATTACCAAACGGATTGGCTGGGTTGGGTCACGGAGGGATTTACTGAACTGGGTAAAAACCGACGCCCGGTTTGAAAATATAGAACTGGACGAAACGTTAGAAATGATCCTGCGGGAAAGTGAAAAAGTAGTGGGTGCTTTTCGACATCCATCTGTGCATCCCGGCGGCGTGGTGATTGTTCCTGATGAAATCCGAAAATATGTACCGGTGCTCACAGCGCCTAAAGGTGTACAGATTGTTGAATGGGAAAAAGATCAGGTGGAGGATTCGGGACTTCTGAAAATTGATATTCTGGGCAATCGCAGCTTGGCGGTAGTGCGAGATACGATTAAACAAATCAATTTAAATTATGGTGAAGCGGCAACAAAAAACCGACATTTAGATTATCATAAAATCCAACCGATTGGAGATGAAAAAACAGCTGAACTGATGAAGGGCGGAAAGACCATGGGTGTATTCTATATCGAAAGCCCTGCCACGCGGCAGCTCTTAGCCAAAGCTGGTGTAGTGGATTTTGAACATGTGGTGATTTATTCCTCCATTATCCGCCCGGCGGCAAACCGTTTCACCAATATGATGCTGGAGCGAATCCACGGAAAACCATGGAAAATCAAACATCCGGATTTAGATTTTTTAAAAGAAAGTTATGGTATTATGGTATATGAAGAACAAGTATCCATGGTGGCGCAAGTCATGGGGGGAATGGGGTATGCCGAAGCAGAATCTTTGCGAAAAACCATGAGTCGGGATTCGATGCAGCACTTGATTAAAAATTGGAAAAAGAAGTTTTTTTTAGGTGCAAAAAAACGTGGTTATGAAAAGGAACTTATTACTGAAGTGTGGAGTATGATTCGTTCTTTTGTGGGTTACTCATTCTGCAAACCCCATTCCGCATCTTTTGCCATGCTTTCTTTTACCTGTGCATATCTCAAATCCCATTTCCCAGCAGAGTTTTTGGCGGCAGTGATTTCCAATCAGGGTGGATTCTATTCACCCTTCGCTTACCTCAGTGAAGCGCGCCGGTTTGGGGTTCAAATTCTACCACCGGATGTGAACCGAAGTTGGATAGAATATCGAGGGCAAAAAAATAAAATTCGCATGGGATTTATGAGCATTCGCAACCTGCAGAAAAAAACAATCAAAGAAATATTAGATGAACGAAAAGCTGGTTGTTTTTCATCCCTTGATGATTTTTTCATGCGCGTTGATCCCAATCTATCGGATGTTATGGCTCTGACAAATGCAGGATGTTTTGCTGCATTGGCGCCGGAATTATCTCATCAGGAGATTGCTTATCGCGCAGCTTGGTTTTGTTTGGGAGAAAACAATACCACGCAGAACAGTAGTGTGTTTCGATTTGAATCCGCCCAGAGGAAACTAACCCAGAATGACAGGCTAAGTAAAAAAGACCAACGCCATTTGGAAATTGAATCATTTGGGTTTCCTATTTCGGAACATCCCTTAGAACCTTATTTCCCAATAATTAACAGTCGCGTGCGCAAGGCGAAAGATTTACACAAATATATTGGTCGGACCATTCACTTAGCCGGTGTGTACATTACGCGGAAGGAAACGGCCACAGTAAAAAATCGAGAAGCCATGGAATTTTTGACATTAGAAGATGAAACAGATATTTATGAATGTGTCCTTTTTCCGGAAGCGTTCCAGAAATATGGCGATCTACTGTTGTGGGAAAACTTGTTTATCCTCAGGGGAAAGGTTGAAGAGTCGTTTGGTGTGATTTCTATTACTATCGAAAAGTTAGGGAGCTTACCCAAAATGTTTCGATTAAATCATTTCGGAAGTGCGCATCCACTAGAAAAATAGAAAAACTTTAATTCTGAGAAAAACGGAACATCTGCTTAACTTCAAACTTAAATGACTCAGAATTATACAATTATCCATAATAAATTGAGGACAATATGAAAGGAATTATATTGGCTGGAGGCAGCGGCACACGGCTATATCCTGTTACAAAAGTGGCCAGCAAACAGCTCATGCCCATCTACGATAAACCCATGGTTTATTATCCACTATCCACTTTAATGCTGGCGGGCATAAAGGAGATTCTGGTTATTTCTACACCGGAAGATACACCGAAATATGAATATCTACTGGGCGATGGATCCCAACTTGGAATGTCCATTTTGTATAAAGTACAGCCATCACCGGATGGATTGGCGCAAGCATTTATTTTGGGAGACGAATTTATCGGTGATGATGATGTCTGCCTCATTCTTGGAGATAATGTTTTTTACGGTGGGCAGCTTCCAGGGCGCCTCCAGGGAAGCGTTCAAACAGTAGAGTCAACACAGAATGCAGTGGTTTTTGGATATTATGTGAATGACCCGGAACGATATGGTGTGGTGGAATTTGATTTAAATGGAAATGCTGTTTCTATTGAAGAAAAACCCAAAGTAGCTAAAAGTAATTATGCGGTATCGGGTTTGTACTTCTACCCAAATGATGTGGTCACAGTTGCCAAAGAACAAAAGCCGTCCCCCCGTGGTGAATTAGAAATTACCGATGTAAATAAAACCTATCTTGCCCAGGGTCGCTTAAAAGTAGAACAAATGGGACGTGGATATGCCTGGCTCGACACGGGAACCCATGACTCTTTGTTAGAGGCATCTCAATTTGTTCAAACATTGGAAAAACGTCAGGGAATGAAAATTTCCTGTATTGAAGAAATAGCATTTAGAATGGGCTATATTGAAAAGGTTCAACTGGTATCCCTGGGGAATGAAATGGCCAATAACCAATACGGTCAGTATTTATTAAAAATTGCAGAAACGGAATAGACTAATTGAATTATCAATTAAAGATCAAAACCCATTGTACAGACATTCCTGTCTGAACAAAATATTAGTGCGAATCTAAAAAAGATTCAAGCCGACAACGAATATCTCTCCTAGTTTCCCGAAAACTATCTAATTGATTGGCGTTAAAATTCCATCCGCGAAAGGGGTCGTCGATACTCCAATGGATGCGTTCACCATCACCGGGAAAGGTGGGACATACTTGATTCGCGTTGTCACAGACCGTAATAATAATGTCAATGCCCACATCGAGATAATCATCTACGAAATCTGATGTATGGTGAGAAATATCGATCCCCACTTCTTCCATAATGGC
>Ga0209089_10000068_pt1 | contig 93302 bp, 68 predicted proteins | sample ArcticOcean_MG_C_FD_187431 | JGI IMG/M metagenome (GOLD analysis project Ga0209089, IMG submission 187431) | Marine microbial communities from western Arctic Ocean - ArcticOcean_MG_CB2_150 (SPAdes) (version 2) | ecosystem: Environmental > Aquatic > Marine > Oceanic | place: Arctic Ocean: Canada...
AACAGAGACGCTAATCCCCTGTAGCTCAGTTGGTAGAGCGAGTCCGCCTTCGGCGGATTAACCGCCTTGAGCGACTGGAGAGTAAAACAGAGACGCTAATCCCCTGTAGCTCAGTTGGTAGAGCGAGTCCGCCTTCGGCGGATTAACCGCCTTGAGCGACTGGAGAGTAAAACAGAGACGCTAATCCCCTGTAGCTCAGTTGGTAGAGCGAGCGGCTGTTAACCGCTAGGTCGTAGGTTCGAGCCCTACCGGGGGAGCTTGCCGAGAGGGCCTTGTACAGTTTTTGTACTGGGCCCTTTTGCATTGGAGTGTCACATGGCTGACACATACTACGTCTACGTTCTGAAAAGTGTTGCTACAGGAAAGCGTTACACTGGCCAGACCGACGATCTCAAGAAGCGGTTGGCTCAACATAACAGTGGTTTCAATCCGCGAGGCTATACCGCCCGGCAGACTGGACCCTGGATTGCGATTTGTACAGAAGAATATGCCACGCGTTCAGAGGCGAAGAAACGTGAACGCTGGCTTAAATCCGGAGTAGGCCGACAGTGGCTCGATGACCAGGAGGGTAGAGCAGGTCCGCCTTCGGCGAATTAACCGACCGCCTCTCGCGTGTTCATCAGACTCAACGATACCGTGAATCACCCAAGTGGAAATCAGGAAGGACCAAGGCAACCTGCAATGAACAGCAGACGGCATGTTTCATCCATTGCGATACTGTTCCTTCTTGTCCTGCTCAACGGCCGGGCCCCTGCCGAAGCCGTAAAGACCCTTGAGCAAGAAAAGCCCAGCAACGATACGCAAGCGACTGCTGCGGAGTCTCGGCGGCCGGTACTTCAGATCATCAACGGGAGTCAGCAGGCCATCGAAGTGTACTGGTTGAAGTCCAAACGTAAGCGGGTCTCCAATGGCACGGTCCAACCTGGCCAGCAGACTTTTATCACCACCACGTTGGGTCACCGTTTTGCGATTGTAGGCCAGCAGGACAAGTCAGAGGTCACCGTCACCAGCCTGGTCCCGGTGCAGGCCATCCGCTTCGATCCACCTGATAAGCAGGGAGTGCCAGCCTTCTATACGCAGCGGACCAGCGCCGGTGGATTTCCGATTGTTGCATCGGCCCGAGTCAACCCATACGCACTCAAGGAGGCTGCCTACCTTGTCGATCTGATGCTCGCAAAGAGAGCTGATCTGCGGGAGAAAATGATCCAGAGTGGCGCGCGTCTCTGCATTCTCGCCCACAATGAATTCACGACCGACCAGCCCGAATTTACAAAGTTGGGCGAACGGCCCCTGAAGCTGTTCCGCGGACTCTCCGGGAAGGATTACTGGGACGCGCGTGCGCGTGGGATGGGAGGCAGCGAGCGAGATCCCTTTTGCTCGTGTGCCGAGGAGAACCTGCTTGGATATCCGGACGATCCGTATGCCGCCGAATGCATTCTGATCCATGAACTCGCTCACAACATCCACTTGCGAGGAATGGTGAACCTGGACCCGACGTTTGATGCCCGGCTCAAAGCGACCTACGAAGCAGCCATGGAGGCCGGCCTCTGGAAGGGCAAATATGCCAGCGTGAACCACTATGAGTATTTCGCCGAGGGCGTGCAGTCGTGGTTCGACAATAACCGCGTGAACGACCACGACCACAATCATGTCGACACTCGCGAAGAACTGCTTGAGTACGATCCGCGGCTGGCCGCAATCTGTCGTGAAGTGTTTGGCGACACGGAACTCCGATACAGCAAACCAGCTACGCGGCTCAAGGGGCATCTCGACGGTTACGATCCTGCACAAGCTCCCAGCTTTCAGTGGCCCAGGCGATTGGACGAGGCGAGAGCAAGAATCCGCCAGAATGCCCAGCAACGCGGAAAAAATGATGCAGGAAAGTAATTGCTTGCGCCACGACCTGGGTTCTCAAGACAGATCGCACGAGCCCAAATTTTCGTTTGCTGTGACTGAAAAGGGAATTCTGCCCTGCAATTCTCTTGTACGATATGAAGACCGTAGGATTTGCTTTCTTTGCCAGGATGTCGCACATGCCTCGTGCTGAGTCGTTATTGCCTGTCGTCCTTGCCCTGAGTTTTCTGCAACCGGGCCGTTTGCTGGCGGACAATCTGCCAGCCTCGACGCTCCCACGACGCCCGAATATTGTGATCCTGCTTGCCGACGATCTCGGCTGGGCCGACGTCGGCTATCACAGCGACCGATGCGAGACGCCCCATATCGACCGGCTTTGTCAGGAAGGTATCGAACTGGACCGTTTCTACGTCGCTCCGATGTGTTCGCCCACCCGTGCCGCCCTCTTGACCGGGCGGTATCCGATTCGATTCGGAATGGCGCGGGCCGTTATCCCACCGTATCGCGATTTTGGAATTCCACCGCAAGAGCGTACCCTGCCGGAAGAACTGGCGAAGCTCGGCTATGAACATCGTGCGATTTTCGGGAAGTGGCATCTGGGGCATCGTCGTGCCCAGTGGCATCCGCTGAACCATGGTTTCACGCATTTTCAGGGCCACTACAACGGGGCAATCGACTACTTCACGCAGGAGCGTGAGGGCCAGCGAGACTGGCATATCAACCGGGAACCAGATCCCCAGTCGGGCTACTCAACGGACCTGATTGCGGACGCTGCGGTGAAGTGGATCGAGGAGAAATCCAGGTCGGATTCACCCTACATCTGCTACGTGCCGTTTAACGCTCCCCACTCACCCTTTCAGGCCAAATCTGCCGACCTGGTACGATTTCAGGCACTTGGCGGCAACCCGGACAAAGTGGATGGAAAGAGACAGCAGAAGCTTACCCAGGCGGATAGGCGGCTCGCCGTCGCTGCGATGATCTACCGACTCGACCAGGGGATCGGCCGAATCCTGAGGGCCGTGGAAGATTCAGGTGAGGCAGAGAATACGATCGTCTGGTTTTTCAGTGACAACGGTGGTGTGGGTGCGTTGCCGAATAATAATCTGCCGCTCCGGGGCAACAAGCTGGATGTCTTTGAGGGTGGTATTCGCGTTCCGGCTTGCGTTCGCTGGCCGGCACGATGGCAGAGCGGTACGAAGGTTTCGCAACCGATTCACTGTATGGACATTCTGCCGACGCTGCTTGCGGCTGCGCGCCGGAATCCCGAAAACAGTGCGGACGAGAGTGGACTGGCGATGGATGGTATCGATGTCAGTGCCATGCTTTCAGCTGCAGGAGAACCAATGCCGGGACGCGACCTGTATTCCTACCACGGGCAGCAAGGGCCTGACAAAGAGAAGATCGCTGTGACAACTCCCAGCTGGAAGCTCGTTGTGCTGGGACCGGATTTGTCGGAAGCGAATCGACTTACGGATGCCCACCAGGTGGCGCTCTTTCGCTTTCCTGGTGACCTGCTCGAGAAGCAAGATCTGTCACGACAGCATCCTGTTGTCGTAGAGGAACTTACTGCAAAGCTGATCCAGTTCCGGAAATTGCAGCCAGCCAAGGCGGTTTTACCCTATGCCACTCGCAACCCATCGTTTGAGCCACCTTCCAACTGGCGCATTCCCGATAAGTAGTGTTCTCCTGGAGGTCACCACATTTTGGTATTTTTTGCCCGCTACCGGTTCGTGCCTTCCTCTGATTTGAGGTGCAGGAGGCTGCTCAGGGCATGGAAGTCCCCCTTCTGCCTGCGTGGATGATAGAGTAACTGCGTGAATCACCCGTATCCTGGATGAGGTTATCCACCATGCTTGTGCTTACGGCCTACATAGGTTGTTTCCTGCTGCTGTCTGGAATCCTGGCGCTTGTCGATGCTGCCATTCTGAGTGTCACGCAGGCAGAGACAGAAGAGCTGCTGTTACAGGGTAAGACGGGAGCTCGCTGGCTGAAGCAGGTCAAGGACCAGATCACTCGGTCCGTGGTAGTGATCGTGATGATCACCAACACCATCAACATTCTCGGCCCCATCCTTATTGGGCAAAAAGCGGTGGAGATCTATGACAGTGCGATCATCGGTGTGATCACCGCCATCCTCACTTTCAGCACCATTATCTTCTCCGAGATCATTCCCAAGTCGCTGGGCGCCCACTATGCACCGTTGATCTCGCGCTACGCCGCTCCGGCCATTGTCGTCCTCTGGTGGTTTTTTTACCCAGTTGTCCTGCTGCTGGAATGGATCGCCGAGTTGTTTCAGCGAGGGGAAAGGAAGATCGGGACCGAGGCTCAGATCCGCTCGCTGGTCAAGATCGGACTGCGTACGGGCCAGATCGAACAGGACGAGAGCCAGATGATCCACCGTGCATTCATTCTCAACGATCGGTCAGCGAGCGACCTGATGACACAGATAGACCATGTTGTGGGGATACCTGCCAGCGCGACAATTCGACAGGCAGGTGACCTGGCGGTCGACCACCAGATGTCGCGTTACCCGGTGTTTGGCAGTTCTTCGGACGATGTACAGGGAATGATCCTGGGCCGTGAAGTCCTCTCGGCCCTGGTGGCCGGCAAGGATGATCAGCCGATCACGGACCTGGTCCACCCGATTCCCCGTGTAGCCGCCAGCCAACGCAGCGACGAGTTGCTGGACATGTTTCGAGATCGGCAAGTTCACGTGGCGACGGTACACGAGGCAGCGACCACCGTTGGCCTGATCACACTCGAAGATGTGCTGGAGGAACTGGTTGGCGAAATCGAAGATGAGAAGGATGGTGATTAGCGGCTCGTGGTTGTCGTGCCGCGACCAGTAGTTGCACGGCAGTTGCCGTCTGTGGCACACTAAACCATGCGGGCAATAACGACTCCCCTCGTGCACTTGAGCTTGCGCCCCACATTGTCGGGGCGACAGATTTCTTTCCGAAAGAGACAGTCCATGAGTGACCACTACAGCGAACCAACCAGTCCGGCGGATGATCCGGCTGATGTGCCGTCTCTGACCGGGCCTGGTGCAGCGGGCGAGCTTCCCAGCCTGTCGCAATCGGCGCGGAAGAAGGAGCTCAGCACGGCCAGGAATATCCTGCTGGCTGTCGGCGTTCTCACGATCATTCTCAATGTGGCGTTTCTTTCTCAAGTCGAAGAGCAAGTCGATACCGAGATCCAAAATATGCGGATGCGAGGAGAAATACCGGACAATACTGACCCGGTAAAAGTTCAGGAATTTCGTGACCAGGTGGTCAAGATATCGAAGTTGATTAATGGCGGAGCAGCCGCATTAGGCGCCGTCTTTGTCGTTCTTGGTCTGGCGGTCAAGTCATTTCCATTACCGGCCACCATCCTGGGCTTGGTCTTGTACATCGGAAGCATTGCGATTTTTGGTGTGCTCAATCCAGCCACGTTGATCAAAGGCATCATTTTCAAGATCATTGTCGTGGTCTGCTTGTTCAAATCGGTGCAATCGGCCGTGGCTCACCAGAAGCAGCAGCGTGAAAGTGACTCAGGGCCGGTCGTCATGGACGCCAGCCTGAGCCAGTGAGGCCGATCGGCGTGAGCGATTTCCAACAACAGTTCGATCAGCCGGCAACTCCGCAGGTAACGTGCTGGCGATGCCGCAAGTCCATCCCGCAGGATGTTGCCAAGTGTCCGTTTTGCGCCGCTCGCCAAACAGCCGCTGAAGCTGGATCAGAACCACGCCTGCAGGGTACCCCCAGCACCGAGGTCCGCCAGTTTCGCTATGTACTGGTCGCATTCGGATTGATTTTGGCGTCATCGATAGGCCTGACTGCCGTCCAGGCGGTGGCCGGAGATGCTGCTACTGCCTCGGAACAGACACGGCTGGTGAGGATCGGTGTGCTTGAGGCTATCGATGTGCTCATTATCCTTGTTGCCCTGGTGCTGACACGCCAGGCGGTCTCCACGACACCGGTCCGTCATGGCCGTGGCTTCCTGCTGCTTGTGCCCATGCTCGCTCTGGCAATGGCAATCAATTTTGGTTACCACGCGGTCCTGAATGACTTTCTGGAAATAGAAGAAGCCGAGGGTTTTTCCCCGTCGAAGGAACTGCTTGCCTGGTGGGTGGTTGTCATCTGTCTGCAACCGGCGATCTTCGAGGAGTTGTTTTTCCGAGGCATCGCTTTTCGATCCTTCCACCGGGTGATGGGAGGGCAGGGCACGGTTCTGGTAACCAGCGTGATGTTTGGCATGGCCCATATCTACTCGCCATTGAGCATTCCCGTGCTGGTCGCGCTTGGAATCATTCTTGGTTATGTACGTTTGTGGAGTGGTAGCTTGATCGTGCCCATTCTGATCCACTTGGTTCACAACGCCATCGTTCTGGCCGTACAATTGCAGGCATAATGAGTGAATCGCCGAATCCCGAAGTCTCAGAGCGGCTGGATGTGCCAGCCGAATCGTCCGCGCTATCGATCGTGTTGGTGCTGTTTGGACTGGGTCTGATGGCCCTCTGCTTGGGTCGACAGCCACAAGAAGTCGTGATTGTTCTGACCGCGGCACCGATCGTGCTGGCTGTCATTTTCTTCTTGCTACGCCAGCGTTCGATGTCAATCCTGTTCAGCGAAAGTGGATTTCAAGTACTGGGGGAATCTGAGGAGATCCCCTACAGTTCCATCCAGGCCGTCACGATTCGATCCCGCAGTCTGCGGGCGACGGACAAGATTCCATATGGTGATGTACTGGTCGTTCACGCCGGCGGCACCGTGAAGATTGCACGGCAGGCGAGGAATATTCGTGAACTGTATGTCCATTTTTCCAGTCAACTGGCTGGCTCCGGATCTCGCCAGGTGAATTCCAAGCTGGCTCCCTATCTGCAGCAGCAATTGGAAGACTTCGAGGACGACCTGGTCTGGTCGTTTTGCGCACGATCCAATCCATCGGCCAGACTTCCGCATCGACGTGCCTGGGCAACGCTCTTTTGGCTGTTCATAACATGCATTGTCCTCGCGGTTGTTACAGCGGCTGACAAACAGCCCGGAGGACAGGACTCGCCGCTTTGGGTCTTGGCTTTAATCGGAATCACCACCTCGGTTCTCGTACTGGTCGGTGCAGTCATACTCAAATTGATCCGCATCCAACCAGCGAGGAACACACGTGGCGCATCGATTGTGATTGGTCCTGTGGGGATCGCCATGAGCCAGGGGCCGTTATTCGGTGTACTGTCGTGGGAAGAAATCAAGGGAATCCAACACGGCCGGACTGCCAAGAGTTTTCAGCCTTCCTCCTCGCATAACGCGAATGCTGGGCTGCGGCTGGATGTCGCCGGGGCCTCCTTCTACATCGCCGATGTCTACGACCGGCCACTCTGGCTGATTCACGAGGTTGCGCAGCGACTCTGGCAATAGAAGGTCCGCAGTACACGATCAGGCCCTGCGTGATCAACGCACAAACAGGAACTCGTCCAGATTCATGATCACCTGGCAATAGTCAGCCAGTGCCAGCAGCCTGTCATCGTCGGTCAGAGTGGCACCGGCCTGCCGGTCTGCTGCGATCAGAGCCTGTTGCTCAGCCAGGTATCGTTTTCCCAGCCGCATTTCCTCTCGCGTCGGCGGCCTCGCCAGCGCCTGCTGGTAGATCTGCCCGATCCAGCTGGCCGGCCGGTGACCGAGTTGCGTCTGCAAGCGAGCCGCCCAGCGCAGCGACTGGCGCTGGGAGAGGCTGCTGTTCAGTAGCGCCAGCGCCTGGCCAGCATGTGTACTGTGTGAGCGAATACCACAGGAAGCCATCGTTGACGGGCTGTCAAAACTCTCCATCAGGGCGGGACGATTGTTCCGCTTGACGAACACGTAGATACTGCGACGCAGGTGCTGCAGTGGATCAGGATGCGGATGCCAGCTGCCCTTGTACTGCAGGCGGGCAAGTTCGGGATGCAACGGCAGCCGAACTCCCGGGCCACCCGCCTGGCCATTCAAATCACCAGACAGCTGGAGCATGGTATCACGCAAAACCTCGGCATCCATTCGTTGGCGATTTGCTCGCCAGAGATACCGATTCTCTGGATCCGCCTCAAAGGCCTGATCTCTGCGGCGACTCTGCTGCTGGTAGGTCGACGACAGCAGAACCAGTTGGTGCAGGTGCTTGATATCCCAGCCTGAGTGAATCAGTTCGACCGTCAACCAGTCGAGTAGCTGTGGGTGGGACGCTGCAGCCCCCATCGCTCCAAAGTCATTGGGCGTGTTCACAATGCCACGTCCCAGGTGATGGTGCCAGATGCGGTTCACGAAGACCCGCGCAGTCAGCGGGTGATCTTTCCGCACCAGCCAATTTGCCAGGGCCGTGCGGCGGCCGCTGGAGTTGCCCTCGTCGAGAGGCACCGGTTGAATCGCCGCATTGGCTGATCTCGCCGACACAGCCAGCATGGCCGGGAAGCCCGGCTCGACCCGATCCAGCTGATCTCCTGGCACACCACGGTCCAGCACGTGTGTTGCCGGAACCTCACCTGGCGGGTCAATCGCTGCCATCACTGTCAGTGGCGCACGTGGCCGGGCATGGAACAACTCGGTAAGCTTGACCATCAGCTGCTGAAACTCAGCGCGGTCTTTGGCCGCCTTGAGAATCTCCCGGTCGATCAACTCGGTCGTCAGCGTAAGGATGCTATTGGCTTCGGCAACCAGCCGGATATCGGTTGCGGTCCGCTGGTCAGCATCTTTCTTGACGGCGGCCTGCACGTCGATGGGCAAGGTCTCCAGCCGGTCCTGCTGAATTCTCTCACGGTACGTCTCTCGCAACTCGTCAACTCGCTGCTGCACGCCGTCCTGATCTTTCTGCCAGGCGGCCAGTTGCTGTTCGTACTCCGCCTGAGCTGCTTCACTTGCCAAGGAGATATCTGTTGGCTGGGTCGCGGCAAAAAAGGATTGCAGGCGGAAGTAATCGGCCTGCAAAAAGTTGTCAAACTTGTGGTCGTGGCAGCGAGCGCAGCCAATCGTCATTCCCAGGAAGGCGGCGCCGATGTTATCGATCATCTCCGTGAGAACTTCCTGGCGGTTCTTCTCAGCGTCTTGCATGCCTGCATTCAGCCGCAGTGGCCCGAGTCGCTGCATACCGGTCGCTACCAGGGCCTGCATGTCACCCGGGTAAAACTCGTCACCGGCAATCTGCTCTCTGACAAAGCGGTCAAACGGTTTTCCTGTGTTAAAGGCATTGATCACCCAGTCGCGGTATCGCCAGGCATGAGGACGCGGATCGTCGTATTCAAAGCCGTCGCTGTCTGCGTAGCGGACCACATCCAGCCAGTGTTGAGCCCAGTGTTCGCCATAGCGTGGACTGGCAAGTATCCGCTCCACCAGTCGCGCCCAGGCATCGGGCGACTTGTCCGAGACAAAGCGGTCAACCTCCACGGGCGACGGCAGCAGCCCGGTCAAATCGATGCTCAGGCGGCGGATCAATGTTGCTCGATCAGCAGCCGGCGAGGGAACCAGCTGGTTGTTCTTCAATCGTGCCAGCACAAACTGGTCCAGTGGATTCTGGCACCAGCCGTCGGCATCCTCGACAGCTGGAATTGCCGGCAAACCAGGTGGCGTAAACGGCCACTCTGCGGCAGCCGAGCTGGGAAGTGTCAGCAGCGCAGCCAGCAGCAGCATATGGCAGAGGGCGATAAGATTATGCATGAGCGATCGACACCAGGGCTGCGAGGGCTTTTTCCAGGCGTATTATAGCTTTGCCGCGATCTCTTTTCACCAGCTGAGCTGTTAGCTGCGACGATCTGTCGGATGGACTACAATCAGCGGCAGGCACCCCGGAGAAAACAATGCTGTCCCAGAGCGTGAATCTGCCACCCTGTGAAGGACCCCTGCTGACCAACGACCGCCGCCAGTTTCTTTCCCAGGCGGCGCTTGGCTTTGGATCGCTGGCCTTTGCTGCGCTCTCGGCCGGGGATCTACCAGCTGGCCCTGCCACCGCCGGCCACAACCCACTTGCTCCCAAGCAGCCTCATTTTGATGCAGCCGCCAAGTCAGTCATTTTTCTCTTCATGGCTGGCGGTCCCAGTCAGGTCGAGACATTTGATCCCAAGCCCTTACTCAACGAGCTGCACGGCAAACCAGTGCCGGAATCGTTCGGCGTGATCAAGACCCAGCAGACGACGAACGAGTCGCTCTTGCTGGGCTGCAAGCGGACGTTCGCGCCGCATGGTGAGTCGGGCCTGGTGATGTCGGACCTGTTCCCCGAGTTGGCCAGTTGTGCGGATGACATTTCCGTTGTCCGCTCGTTGCATGCTGAGAGCATCGTGCACGCACCAGCGCTCTACCAGATGAACTCAGGCCGCACGCTGATGGGGCATCCTTCGCTGGGCGCCTGGATCAACTATGGCCTGGGCAGCGAAAACGAGAACCTGCCCGGCTACGTCGTTATGCTCGATCCGGATGGCACACTGGTTGGTGGCCCACCCTGCTGGGGTGCCGGCTACTTCCCGCCGGTCTACCAGGGGACCCTGTTCCGGCCGGGCGAAGTGCCGATCCTCAACCTGAAACCCTCGGATGCCCGCACCATGCGGCGGCAGCGTCGCAGCCTCGACTTGCTGAACCAACTGAACCAGCTGGACCGTCATCCAGAGGACCAGCAGCTGCTTTCGCGGCTGGCGACCTACGAGCTGGCTTTCCGAATGCAGTCGCACGCACCCGAGGCGGTCGATCTGTCCGGCGAGACGCAGCTGACTCGACAGATGTACGGGATGGATGACCCTCGCACGGCGGAGTTCGGCACGCGTTGCCTGCTGGCCCGTCGACTGGTCCAGCGCGGCGTCCGATTTGTGCAGCTCTATGCAGGTGGTGGCCCTGGCAACATGACCTGGGATGGTCATGGCGACATTGAGGAAAACCACCTGCGGATGGCGAGCCAGTCCGATCGACCGATTGCCGGGTTGTTGAAGGACCTCAAGCAGCAGGGCATGCTCGATGAGACGCTGGTAATCTGGGCGGGCGAGTTTGGACGAACCCCGATGTCGCAGGGCAAGACCGGGCGGGACCACAGTCCCTTTGGCTTCAGCATCTGGATGGCGGGTGGCGGAATCCAGGGTGGCCGAACCGTGGGCGCGACAGACGAGATCGGGTTACGGGCCGTGGAAAACACGTTCCATGTCCGCGATCTGCACGCCACCATTCTCAATCAGCTGGGTTTGGATCAGCACGAGCTGACCTTCCTGCATAACGGGCGTGAGGAAATACTCACCGACATCGGTGGTGAGGTCATCGAGGAGCTGCTTTAGGCTGGCTCCGCTGCAGCTGGTTTCTTTTCCCCCACTGGCGACTGGTGGCTGCCAGTTCTGTCTGCTGGCCCAGGTCGCCCTGAGACTGCATCCAGTGGTTAAGTTGCCTGGCAAGCGTCCGTTCCGTTGCGGCCAGTTCGGGTGTGCCGGCCAGGTTTGTGAGATTCCAGGGATCACGCTGGCAGTCATACAGTTCGATGGCCGGACGGTGCTGGAATCGTTCGGTAATTCGGCGCGCCAGCTTGTCTCCGTCGGCAGCCAGCGACTCCCACTCTCTCCACCAGTTGGACGTGAACATGGTGTTCTGAAAGGCCACCTCGGGTGTCAGATTCAGGATATAGCGGTATCGATCCGAGCGGACGCTGCGGATGCCATAGTGGGCCGGTCCGTTGTTGATTCCCCTGGAGGTCTGGAGTCCGAAGCTGTAGTGCTTGTGGCTCTTTCGCTGACCGCTGAGGACGTGGTGCAGTGACTCACCATCCATCGTGCGCGGGGTCTTGAGGCCGGCCAGCTGCAGCATGGTTGGGACAATATCAATGTACTCCACGATCGCGTCGCTACGTGATCCTGCCGGAACCTTGCCGGGCCAGCGAACGATCATGCCGCTCTGTAAGCCGGCGTCATAGCAGGTCCACTTGGCAAACGGAAAGCCACTGCCCTGTTCACTGAGCATGATGACCAGCGTGTTGTCTTCCAATTGGTGCTTGGCCAGCAGGTCGAGACAGCGCCCCACCTGTCCATCGAAGTAGCTGATTTCCGCCAGGTATTTACGGAATGCCTGGCGGGTGGCGGGAGTGTCGACATAGTGCGGTGGCAATTCGATTTTGTCGAGGTCATAGCGGGACGGGTCACCAAGCGAGTACGGCGTGTGCGGCTCGTTGGAGCAGGCGAACAGGCAGAAGGGTCTGCCATCTTGACTGCACTCACTCATCAGCTTGTCAATCGCTGGCCAGCTGGGATTGTTCTTCTTGCCAGTCGGAGGGCTGCCCTTGGAGTACTCAAAGGGAAAACTCTCGGGCGGGTTAATATGAGTCTTGCCGCTCAAAGCTACTCGGTAACCGGCCGCCTTAAGATAGTGAGCGACGCTCTTGGTCGCCGGCTTGACGAAGGTGTGGTTCGGGTAGGCGCCACTCTTGACCGGGTAGATGCCGGTATAGAGTGCATGGCGGGTGGGCGAGCACATCGGAGCTGCCTGGAAGCAGTGATCCATCTGCATACCCTGGCGAGCCAGGCCGTCGATGCGTGGTGTCAGGGCCTGGCCACCATAACAAGCGAGATCTGAGAAAGTGCAATCGTCAGCCAGAATGACGACAAAGTTGGGTGGTGCGTTGGCACTTACTGCGCTCAGACCTGTCATCAGCATCAGCAGGCTCAGCAGCCTGGTCCATCCGCTGGTTTTCCATTGAGTCAGCTGAGTCACTGGTGTTCTCCTCACGGTCGTCTTCAGGTTTATGCTTCCAGCAGGCACTCGAGGTGCACCTGCACCGAATCGGCCAGCGCCTGGATATGATACCCTCCTTCCAGCGCGCTCACGAGCTTGCCCTGGCAGTAGCTCTCAGCCAGCTGGATCACGATCCGAGTGAGTTCGATAAAGTCCTCGGTTTCAAGACCGAGTGAGCCAACCGGATCGAGGTAATGGGCATCGAAGCCGGCACTGATGATAATCAGCTGGGGATTTATCCGCTGGGCAAAGTCCTCAAGTTCCGTTCGGAATCTCGCCAGGTAATCAGCCCGCGACGTCTCCACGCTGACTGCCAGGTTGCAGGTACTTCCCAGTCCCGGTCCCTGGCCGGTTTCGCTATCCTGGCCGCTGCCTGGATAGAAAGGCCAGCGGTGGATCGAGAAGAAACCGACCTGGGAATCTCGCCAGAAGATGTCCTGCGTGCCGTTGCCGTGATGGACATCCCAGTCCACGATCAGGACCCGGTCAAGCTGGTGATGGTCGATTGCCCGGCGTGCCGCCAGAGCGACATTGCCCAGCAGGCAGAAGCCCATGCCGGCATCGGCCAGGGCGTGATGGCCTGGGGGCCGCACCAGGCAGAGGGCCCGTGGATCATCAGCAGTCAGAACCAGGTCGACAGCGTCCGTGACTGCTCCGGCAGCCAGCAGTGCCACCTCGACAGATTGCGGGCTGACGATCGTATCCGGATCGACTTTGCCGCCACCCCGCCCTGCCACCATCTCCAGCATCCGCAGGTAAGGTTCGGCGTGGACCTGCTGGACCTGGTCGCGCTGCAGCGGCAGCCAGCTCGGGCAGATACAGCGGCTTGCCAGTTGAATTTTGTCCAGCTGGGCATCAACAGCGCGTATACGTTCAGCAGATTCCGGATGATTGCCGGTATTGTGGAGCAGAAAACGACTGTCGCGGTAAAGGATTGCCATCTGGTGGATCGATTGAGGACAATATACGCTTGTGATTGGGCTTCAAGGGAGTTCTTTTTGCCTTGAAACCCGTACCGCGCCAAGGTCTGAAAAATTGACATTCGGCAATTCGCATGAATAACATATAAGGACGGCGGTGCGAACAGCTCCTGGGCAATTGGAGTTGGGCACTTGCGGAACAGAATAGAGAAGCGATATCTGGGCGCGGATTCCCGTTGCTGACAGAGAAGGACAAGAAAACCATGTGCAGAAGTCTTCGAGTCATTCGATTTCGTATCTGGGCGGCTGCCGGCCTGGTGGTCATGCTGGCGGCATCGACAATCAGCTCGGCTCAACAGGATCCAGCTGCGGACCCGGCCCCGGTCGTGTTTGATGAGCAGGCGACATTCCAGGGCTACGTCGAGCAAGAGGCGACTCGCAGCCAGGTGCGTGCTCGCATCAATCAGCACATGGGGATGATCAATGACGTGATGCAGGGGCGTACGTTTATTGATGACGGCCGACCCCAGCTGGACCAGTGGTTCAAGGGGTTCATCTATCCGCGCATGACGCAGGTCGGAAACCTGGGCCAGCTGGACCAGATGCGGCTTGATTTCTTCAAGCGGTACTTTGTCAACGTTCAATTCACCACGGCCAACGGCAACCTGCCGGCGCACGATTACCTGGTGCAGTTGACGCTGGCTGAGATGCGGAAGATTGTCGAGGGCAACTATCATCCGGCAGCTCGCTATAACGCGCTGCTGGTGATCGGTCGATTGAACGATCGTGAATCGGTGGCTCCGAATGGAACTCGCGTTGTTCCCAAGCCGTCGGCACAAGCCCTCGGCTTCATGGTCAACCAGTTACAAGCTCCCAACCAGATGGATGCCCTCAGGCTGGGTGCCTGGGTTGGCGTCCTGCGTCATGTCACGCTCGATCGTTACCAGGCGCCGGCGGACCAGATACCCGCCAATGGCAAGGCGATCATTCAGCAAATGGCACTTGCCCTGTTACAACAGAAAGCTCCTCCCGCGAGTCGAAGCCTGGGTGGGCATGCCTGGCTGCAACGTCGCGCGATGGACGTGCTGGCTGTACTCGGTACAGACCCCAACGCAGTCATCCTGCCGCTGATCACCGGCTATGCCGGCGATGACACCTCGCCCATGTCGTTGCGGCTGACCGCTGCTCGTTCGCTGGGCTATTTCCAGTATGGTGGCGGCGTGCAGGTCGACTCTGTCCCGGCCGCTCAGTCACTGGGTGCCCTGGCGGCGCTGGCCTGTCGAACCGAGATTGATCGAGTCGACGAGCTGAAGCGAAAACAGCGACGTGGCCAGGACTACGGCGGTGGCGGTGGTGGCGGCGGAACAGGCGGCATGGAGGGGATGATGGGTGGTGCTGGCGGCATGGAAGGGATGATGGGCGGCGGTGGCGGCATGGAAGGAATGATGGGGGGCGGCGCTGGCGGCACGGCAACGCCTGCACTCTCGCTCGAGGACGCCACCAGTGTTCAGTACACACGACGACGTCTGAAATACCAGCTTTACTTTATCCAGCTCGGCCTGGTTGGCACCAGCGCCGCACAGCCCGCTGGCCTGGTGGCCGCCGGTGATGCCCAGCAGCAAGCCGAGGTGCAGAAAGTTGTGGCTGCCTTGAGCGCATTAATGACGATCCTCAAGGAGCCGGAGCATGAATTGAAGCCTGGCGAAAAGCCCAAGGGAGATCCACCGGAGACGATTTCTGTGGACGACCTTTTGAAGGAAGTTCGCAAGGAAGTGCGGCAACTGGAGACGCTGGTAAAAGTACGGCGGGCGGGCTTGCCCGGTCCGATGCCAGATCCGGCTGACGACGGGGCAGCTCCGGTGCTGCCCGGTGCCAACTAGTGCTTGTCGACAGCCAGCTGAGCTGAGCGGCTTTTCTGCAGCAGCTGCATCGCCAGTCCCCAGCCACCAAACAGGCTGACGGTGAAGCAGAGATCGCCAGCCAGTGTGTAGCGGAAGAAGGGCAGGGCCTGGAGATAGCAGGTCACGAGTCCTGCCAGGCTGGCGTCATACATCGCCATGGCGGACGTGCCACTCACCGCCTGGATCCAGACCGACAGGTTGGTGACCAGGAAAAAGGCCAGCGACGAGCCGAGGCTGATCCCCAGCAGCGATCCACCGACCAACCAAGCGGGCCTGGATCGCTGGCAGAGAAGCTTCCGCAGGACAGGCCGCAAGACGACCGGCATCGCCAGCATTCCGTAAACCGCGAGCATCGTGATCATGTCGTAACCACCCAGCAACTGGTCGCTGACGAACATGATCATGATCGGGACCATCAAGGCGAGGGCGAACCGCTGCAGGAAGAACCCGGCGAACAGGGCGATGCCTGCCACGGGAGCAAAGTTGGGTAGATCCCGTAGCAGCAGGCGAACGGCAGCACCTGCCATGACCAGCAGGAGGGCCGCGAAGAGATCATGTCGGAGGCTCGTGAGCGTGCCACGAGCTAAGGGCTGCTGTGGGTCATTCATCTGCGTGTCCACCAGGTGAGGTCAGCTTGGTGGCAGATTCAGAATCACCCACTCTGACAACCTGCCGACTGCACGCGATTCTACTGGTATCTGCCGAACCGCCACAAGATAGCGTCACCCGCCTTGAGCTCGTAAATGGCGAAGCTGCGGTCGCCCAGTTGACCGTTGACGCGATAGATCCAGTTGTTTTCGCGGCCCTGGTTCGTCAGCTCATCGATCTGGGTCAGAAAGGCAGTACTTCCAGAACTGCGATACTTGAAGCGGATTCCACGGCGATGTCGGCTGGCAGCCTTCAGCACATCAAGGACCGTCATCTCTGCCTGCCAGGCGATTCGTGAAAAGTGCTTCTGAACCCCGTCCCCATAGTCAATCGTCAGAGTGACGCGTGATTTGGCGGCTGGCTGCTGTGCCATCACAGCTCTGCTGGAGATCGTAGTTGTCAGCACAATCAGCAGCAGGAGGGGGAGGATTTTTCGCACTGCGTGGGCTCCAGGAAATCAGATGCTGTGACCCACAGCAGGTCTGCAAAGTTGATATTATACCGAAGGAGAAGCTGGTCCGGACCCCGGACCCGGCTCCGCTGTTGTGACAGGTTCCCAGCTTCGAATGGCATTTTATGAGCACGTCGCCAACGATCACGCTGTCCTTTCCAGAACCGGACGTTGCCCTGTTAACTTTCGATATGCCAGACAAGGGTGTGAATATCCTTTCGGCGTCGGTACTTGATGAACTGGAAACACATCTCGATGAGCTGGATGGACGAGACGAGCTGGCGGGCCTGGTGATCAATTCAGGCAAGCCCGGCACGTTCATTGCCGGTGCCGATGTTCGTGAGTTCGTTGCCGGGCTGGATGGTTCTGACGAGATGGCGGTGCAGTCCAGCCGCCGGGGTCAGCTGTTATTCGCACGGCTTTCCTCAACAGCCTACGTCACCGTGGCGGCGGTCGATGGCGTCTGCCTGGGGGGCGGAGCGGAGCTGGCGCTGTGGTGTGATCGCCGCGTGCTGAGCGACAACCCTGGTACCCAGATTGGGCAGCCCGAGGTCAAGCTGGGATTGTTGCCTGGCTGGGGTGGGACGGTCCGTATCCCTCGCATCGTGGGACTTGGCAACGCCGTGGAGATTATCACGGTGGGGGATGGACTCTCGGCCGCCGATGCCTGCCAGATGGGCCTGGTCGACGATGTCACCTCGCTGGAACAGTTGCTGCCGGCCGCGATTGCGATGATTCGTGAGCAGCAGCAGACGGAGGTCTACCTGGCGGATCGCGAACAACGCAGGCTGCCGCTGGTGATGAACGAGACGGAACTCGGTTTCCTCGGCGTTACCGCAAGTGCCATGATCCAGCAGCAGTCCGGCGGCCACTATCCAGCTCCGCAGGTGATGCTGAACCTTGTCCTGGAAACGGCCGGCTGTGACGAGCAGCAGGCCTTGGAGAAGGAAGCCGAAGCGGTTGCTGGGCTGTTTGGATCCGAGGTCAACAGGGCGCTGCTGAATATCTTCTTCCTGCAGGACCGAGTCAAGAAGTACCGCGGTGTGAGCGACGACGAGTTAACGGCCCAGCCGATCGAGTCGGCCGGTGTGATCGGCGCCGGGATCATGGGCAGTGGGATAGCAGCAGCCAACGTCAAGCGTGGGATTGCTGTGACCGTGACAGATAATAGCCGCGAGGCGCTGGCTGCTGGTGCACGCATGATCCTCAAGGAAGCATCCTACAACAAACAGATTCGCTCAGAGGACGTCAAACGGGCGCTGGACTTGAGTCCGTTGATCCAGCTGGCCGACGATACCAGCGACTACGCTCCCTGCCAGTTGGTGATCGAGGCGATCATTGAGCGGGCCGATATCAAGCAGCCGCTGCTGAATGAACTGGACCAGGTATTGCCGGCCGAGTCGGTGTTGGCATCCAATACATCGACGATTCCGATTAGTCAGCTGGCAGAGGGTTTGCAGCATCCCGAGCGGTTTTGCGGCATCCACTTCTTTAACCCGGTCCGGCAGATGAAGCTGGTGGAGGTCATCCGAGGTGAGAAGACATCCGACCAGACGGTACTGACGGCAGTCCAGTATGTGAAACAGCTGGGTAAGTTACCGGTCGTGATCAATGATGGCCCCGGTTTTCTCGTCAATCGGCTGCTGTTTCCTTACTTGAATGAGGCAATACAGGTTGTCCTGGAAGGCGCTTCCTTGCGAGCGGTCGATAAGGCGGCCCGGCGATTTGGCATGCCGATGGGTCCGATCACCTTGTACGACGTGGTCGGGATCGATACGGCCGTGTTGGCTGGCCAGACCATGACCACGGCCTTTCCCGATCGTGCTGAGAATATTCCCCTGCTCGAGGAGATGGCCGAACAGAAACGGCTGGGGCAAAAAACCGGTGCCGGTTTCTACCAGTACCGGCCTGGCAAGAAACGCGGACTGGACGATCCGCAGGTCGAAACCCTGCTGGCAAAGCACCGCAGCGGCGATCGCTCTTTCGAGCCCGACGAACTGGTGGCACGGATGATGGTGCCGATGGTGGTGGAAGCGACACGAGCTCTGGCCGATGGCATTGTACGGGATGTGCAGGACCTGGATCTGGCCATGATCCTGGGGATCGGATTCCCACCGTTCCTGGGTGGCCCCCTGTTCTGGGCCGACAGCCTGGGCCCCGAGAAACTGGCGGCCATGCTGGAGCCGCTGGCGGAGCTGGGACCGCGTTATGAAATCACGCCCTTGCTGGCAGACGTGCTGGCGGGTAAACGGACCTTTTATGATGGATAGCCATGGCAACTGATTGGCGCCGTGAATTCAGTTGCAATGAGGATCAGTGAAAATGAAAACAGCAGTCATCGTTGAATGTGTGCGGACTCCGATTGGCCGAGCTCATGCCGCCAAAGGGTACTTTCGCAATGTCCGCAGCGACGACCTGGCGGTGAAGTGCGTGAAACAGCTGATCAAGCGCAGCGGTATTGATCCAGCCGAGATCGAAGACGTGGTGATGGGTAATACCCAGCAGACGGGCGAGCAGGGGATCAACGTGGCTCGCACCATCGGCCTGATGGCCGACCTGCCAGTCAGTGCGGGAGGTACCACCGTCAACCGGCTCTGTGGCAGCAGCTTGCAGGCTATCAACCAGGCAGCTCATGCGGTCATGGCAGGTGCCGAGGATGTCCAGGTGGTGGGCGGGCTGGAACATATGCAGCATCTGCCGATGGACCATGGTATCGATCTGAACACGCGGCTGTTCCGACAGACCTCTCGCGGCACATTAATGATGGGTGTGACCGCTGAGTTTCTTGCCCAGTCGCAGGGCATCTCTCGGGACGATCAGGACGGGTTCGCCCTGGCCAGTCACCAGAAGGCCGCCGCAGCTCATGACAATGGCAGTTTTGAACCAGAGATCCTGCCAGTCCATGGCAAGAATGATGACGGTCAGCGAACGATCTTCTCGGTGGACCAGTGCATACGCCGCGATACCAGCCTGGAACAACTGGCTTCGCTGGCGCCGGCTTTCATGCCTCGGCAGGGGACTGTCACGGCCGGCAACAGCTCACCGTTGAATGATGGCGCAGCCGCCATGCTGATAATGTCTGAAGAAAAAGCTGCGGAACTGGGGATGACACCGATGGCTCGCATCCTGGCAACGGCGGTGGCGGGCGTGGAGCCCTCGCTGATGGGGACCGGGCCTGTGCCGGCTGTCGGCAAAGCACTGTCCCGGGCTGGACTGGATATTGCAGACATTGAGCTGATCGAGTTGAACGAGGCGTTTGCGGCCCAGTCGCTGGCCTGTATTCGCATGCTGGGTCTGGACCAGACAAAGGTCAACGTGCATGGCGGAGCGATTGCCATCGGACATCCGCTGGGTGCCAGCGGAGCACGGATTGCTACCACGCTGCTGTACGCCATGCAGAAACATGACGTTCAGCTGGGTGTGGCCACGATGTGTATCGGCCTGGGGCAGGGAATTGCCACCATATTTGAGCGAGTTGGTTAGCAGTGACGGAGGAGCGTCTTGATGGTAGATGGGCAACCCACGAGCATGATCGGTGTCCTCCTGGACAACCTTGAACGGGACGCGGACCGAGTGGTCTTACGTTACAAGTCGGAGGACGAGTGGCTTGATGTCGACTGGCAGCAGATCGGCAACGACGCTGGCCGCTATGCCTGCGTGCTGGCCCAGCGAGGGGTGACCGCCGGTGAACGGGTTATCTTTGTTTCGGAGAACCGTTACGAGTGGCTGCTGGTTGACCTGGCCATTCTCTTGCTGGGTGGCATCCACGTGCCGGTCCATGCGCCGCTGACAGGGTATCAGGTGGCCTACCAGACGATCGATAGTGGAGCCGTGCTGGTGATCGTCTCCAACCAGGCCCAGGCGGACAAGCTCACCGATATGGACTTGCCGGAGGGGATCGCCTTTCTGAGCCTCGAACCGGTCGAAGGGAGTCACGGGTTTGAGACTATCCCGGAGCTGGCCGACGCAGTTGACGATCAGACGGTCCAGCAGATCCTTGAGCATCGACGGGCCGAGCCACTTGAGAGTAGCGGTGTGGCGACGATCCTCTACACCTCGGGTACGACCGGTGAACCGAAGGGAGTCATGCTCAGTCACCACAACCTGGTCAGCAATACCCTGGCCGCGGCGGCGAATTTTGACATGGTCGCCGATGATGTCCATCTTAACTTTCTCCCCCTCAGTCATATTTTTGCTCGTACCTGTGACTACTATGGCTGGCTGCAAACCGGCAACATGCTGGTCCTGGCACAGTCAGGTGATACGATTATCGCGGATTGCGTGGCACAGCAGCCGACCCAGCTGAATGGTGTGCCTTACTTCTTTGAAAAGCTGCAGCGGGTACTCAAGGGGAGAGATCAGGACCAGCAGGCTGGTAGCCTGCGGGATCTGCTGGGTGGAAAAATGCGGCGCTGTAACAGCGGTGGTGCGGCACTGGCCGAATCAGTGTTCGACTTTTTTACTGAGCAGGGAGTCCACTTGCTACAGGGCTATGGACTGACCGAAACCTCGCCAGTGATTTCCATGTCGAGTGAAGGGCATTCACGCCGAGGAGCGTCAGGACGGCCACTGCAGGGAGTTGAAGTGGCGATTGCCGAGGATGGTGAGATCATCACGCGGGGCGATCACGTTATGCTGGGCTACTATAAGAACGAACAAGCTACAGCGGAGGCGATCCGCGACAACTGGTTCTACACCGGTGATCTCGGCAAACTGGATGAGGATGGATACGTTTATATCACCGGACGAAAGAAGGAGCTGATCGTTACCGCCGGCGGCAAAAACATCGCTCCAGTCCTGTTGGAATCGATGATGTTGGAGGACCTGCTGATTGAGCAGGCGCTGGTGATTGGAAGTGAGCGGAAGTTCCTCACAGCACTGATTGTGATCGGCCAGGAGCGACTGCGGGCTTGGTTGGCCGAACAGGGGCTGGAGTTGAGTTGGCCTGACGAGGTCTGCCAGCATCAGCAGGTACTGGAATTGTATCGACAGACGATTGACCGGCAGCTGGAGAAGCTCTCTCGTTTTGAACAAGTGGGTAAGTTCGTGCTGCTGGCTGAACCGTTTTCTGTGGAACGGGGTGAGATGACGGCTAAACTGAGTTTGCGGCGGAATGTGATTCAGGATCACTTCTCGGAACAGATCGAGACGATGTACGGTGACAGCTAATCGACTGCCGATAGGGTAGCCTGAGGAGATTGACGAAGTGGCTATAGAACCAACAGATGTCGGTGATGTGGTAGAGGCACCCGCCAACGAAGAGCCGACCTCTTTCGCTGAAACCGCCCTGCGAATGGGTGGCAAGAGCGCAGAGGAAGCTGAGCGAACAGGTGCGATTGACCGGGCTGATGACCAGGTCGAAGAGTTATTCCAGCCACAACACCAGACCGTTAACAGCCCGATTCACAGGGCTGTCTGGTCACGGAAGCTGCCGGTCGAACTGTTCCAGGCAGGTCCCATGGAGACGGCCGAGAATGTTCAAACCGTGATGGATGACTCGATTGAAGTGGTCGAGCGACATCGGCAGCAGGGTAGCTTGCTGGACGAAAACAAGAAGTCCTCTGAGGCGGTACTGAAAGAGCTGGGCGATGTCGGCTACTGGGGTCTGCTGGTAGATCGGGACTATGGAGGAAGTGGAGCGTCTTTCCGTAGCTTTGGTCCGTTCCTGACTCGCATGGCGCTGGTCGATGCCAACATCTCGGGCATGGCCTCGGTGCATGGCTGCATCGGGGCAGTGGACCCGGTCCGAACGTTTGGCACGCCCGAGCAGAAGGAACGCTTCTTGCCAGGCCTGGCCAGCGGTGACCAGCTTTCCGCCTTTGCCCTGACCGAACCACGGGCTGGCTCCGACCTGACCGCACTGGCAACGAGGGCCGTGCTGGATGGCGACGAGTACGTGGTCAATGGCGAGAAACTGTTCATCACCAATGCGGTTCCTGGCCGTACGATCGGGCTGGTCTGCCTGGTTGATGAAAAGCCTGCCGTGCTGATCTGTGAATTGCCGGACGAAGAGAATGACCATTTCCAGCTTCGCCAGTACGGGATCTATGCACTCAAGCAGAGTTATAACCAGGGAATTATCTTCAACAACTTCCGCGTGCCCAAGGAGAACTTGCTGCAGCCGGCACGTGGAAACGGTCTGACGATTGCCTACCACGGACTGAACCTGGGTCGTATAGCCCTCTGCGCCAACTCGGCAGCCTCGATGCGAATCATGATGGCTGGCATGCTGCCGTGGGCGCATTATCGCCAGACCTACGGTGAGACAATTGCCCGGCGCGAACTGGTACGACGCCGACTCGGACGGCTGGCGGGCCTGATTGTGGCCTGTGACGGACTTGTCGCCTGGGGCTCGACCCTGATTGACCAGGGTTACCGAGGTGAAATGGAGTGCATTATCGCCAAGATCTTTGGCAGCGAGATGCAAAAAGAAGCGGCCATTGAACTCTGTATGAAGACCCATGGCGGTCGCTCGTTCCTGCACGGCCACTTGATTGGTGACAATATCCATGAGTACCTGGCACCCTGTATTTACGAGGGCGAAGGTGAGATGCTGGGGATGGCATTTTTCAAGTCGCTCGTCAAGCAGCATGGCACTCAGTACTTTGAGCCGGTTGGCAAGGCCCTGCAGGCAGCTGGTATCCGCAAGCCAAACATGCTCAATCCCATGCACCTCTGGGCGTTGAAGGGAGCCTTGCTGCCATACACCGGCTGGATGGCGGGTGAGTACCTCTGGCCGCGGTCCTACTCGGAATTGCCGGCCATGCCAGAACGACTCAAGCGTCATGCTCAATTTGCCATCGATCATCTGCAGCGTTCAGCACGTCAGATCAGCGGTACCATGCGGAAACACCAGCTCAAGCTGGCCGATCGACAGTGCCGGATGTCCGAGCTGTCCTCCAGAACGCAGAGCCTGGTTGTCATGCTCTGCACCTGCCTGCATGCGTCCACGAGCGATGATGAAGTGGTACAAGCCGCAGCGGATGTGCTCTGCCAGCAGACGACGCTCGAGATTACCGGCCGCCGGATTCCCGATAGCTTCTATCGCGATATCACGCAACTCGGTGAGACCGTGGTGGATGGAGGATTTGCCTCGTTGGCCGGGCTCGAGGCGGATGAGATCTTGATGCAGTACGATAAGTCGTAGGGGAAACAAGGCAGCGATGCTGCTCCCTCGCCGGCAGGTGTGTCCTTCCTTTTAAAACCTGGAGAATCCAGCGGTGGCAAGTTTTAGCGTGATCATTGCTGCAGCGGGGAAGAGCAGCCGGTACCAGGACGACCATTACAAGAAGCCGTTTGTGCCTCTTGAGAACCGCGCCGTCTGGCTTCATTCGGCTGAGAAGTTCCTCAACCGCGATGATGTGAAACAGATGATCCTGGTGATTTCAGCGGAAGACCGTGAAAGTTTCCAGGACAAGTTTGCAGCCAATGTAGCGATCCTCGGTATCGAGGTCGTCGATGGCGGTGCGACACGGGGTGAGTCAGTCAAGAATGGTATCGCCCGGGTCCGCGATGATGTCGACTTTGTGGTGGTGCATGACGCCGCCCGTCCCTGTATTGCGGAGGTCTGGATTGACAGTGTCTTCGCGGCAGCCCAGCAGTCCGGTGCAGCCACGCTGGGAATTCCGATCACGTCGTCGATCAAGCGAGTTAAGGATGGTGCGATTGAGGAAACGGTCGCCCGGGACAGTTTATGGGAATCCCAGACCCCGCAGGTTTTCCGCAGAGAGTTACTTATGGATGCCTTTGATCAGGCGACGCCCGAGCAACTGGCCGCTGCGGCTGATGAAGCGGAGCTGGTCGGTTTGCATGGCCAGCAGGTTGCGATTGTGACCGGGTCCCCCTTGAATCGGAAGATAACGACCCGCAGTGACCTGTCATTTGCCAAGCAGGCACTCAAGGTACTGCCCAAACCCAATCTGCTGGGACGCGTCAGCCACCCCTTCCAGGATGATGACATGTGGCGATAGGAATCGCTGCTGGTGCACAGAGGAGTTATTCGCGGTGGGACAGAACAGGTTAATTGCACTCGATCGGGAAGCGGCCCGTACACTGTTTGCGTCCCGCGGTTCTCCGGAGCTGCTGGCGATTGTCGCTGCAGCGGAAGAACAGTCGGAACCGCAACTGGTCTTCGCCGACTGGCCGGATGAACTCACAGCGATTGTTCAGCAGCCGGACGTGGATGGTGAACAGGGTCCAGCAGCCGCGGCACAGATTTTTCATGGCGGGAACGTGCTGTTCGAGTCAGCCGAAGTAGGCCTTGTCCGCATGGTGCGGCCCGATCTGCTGCCCCATGCGCTTGAGGAGCTGCGAGGTATCGAGCAGCAGCTGCAGCAATCGACAGCCAGTCAGACGGAAATCCTGGATCTGCTGGCCCAGTTGATTTCCTTTGTTGGTTTGGCAGCGTCAAATGGCCATTGCATCGTTTTCCGCGCGGGGGTATGAGAAAGGCACAGCTGGCGACAATCGCAGCTGGTGGCATTTTCCAGAGGCCATCAAAACGACCAGGAAACTCAATGTTTGACATTCTCCCAGAACTCCAGGCGCGGGGACTGGTTTACCAGACGACAGACGATCAAGGCCTCGGTGGCTGGCTCGCTGAGGGCCAGCGAACACTCTATATCGGCTTTGATCCGACAGCGGACAGTATGCACGTGGGCCATATGATGGCCCTGATGAACTTGCGCAGGTTCCAGCAGGCGGGGCATCGGCCAATTGCCCTGGTCGGTGGCGCGACAGGGATGATTGGTGATCCCAGTGGAAAGAGCGAGGAACGTAACCTGCTCAACGAGGACCAGCTGCGTGCCAACAGCGACGCAATGAAAGAGCAGATGGCTCGCTTCCTCGATTTTGATGAAGGCAGCGGGGCGGCGGTCCTGGTGAATAACCTGGACTGGATGCAGCAATTCAATCTGCTGACCTTCTTGCGGGATATCGGCAAGAACTTTCCAGTCAACGTGATGCTGGGCAAGGAAAGCGTCAAGAATCGACTCAGTGATACGGAGAGTGGGCTGAGCTTTACCGAGTTCAGCTATATGCTGCTGCAGGCTTATGACTTTGTGCACCTTCACGGCGAGTTGGATTGTCAGCTCCAGGTGGGCGGCAGTGACCAGTGGGGCAACATCACGGCCGGCATCGATCTGGGGCGGCGGATGAAATCAGTTCAGCTGTATGGACTCACCAGCCCGCTGTTGACGAAATCGGACGGAGCCAAGATGGGCAAGACCGAGAGCGGTGCGATCTGGCTCTCGGCCGAGCGGACGAGCCCCTACAAGTTTTATCAGTACTGGATCAACGTTCCGGATGAGGATGCCGGCAAGTGCCTGCGGATGTTGACCGAGCTGCCGCTGGAGGAGATCGCCTCGCTGGATGCTTCACGAGAGGAGCGGCCGCATGAGCGTGAAAGTCAGCGGGCTCTGGCCGAGCACCTGACCGGACTGGTCCATGGAAGTGAAGGTTTGCAGGCAGCTACTCAGGCCAGCCAGATCCTGTTTGGTGCGGAGATTGATGATCTCGATGACGCCCAGCTGCTGGACGTCTTTGCCGATGTGCCGAGCCTGGAAAAGGGGCGTGACGAACTCAGCGGTGGAACGATCACGCTGATTGATGTGCTCGTTGATGCGGGATTGTGCCAGTCGCGTGGGGAAGCTCGCCGGACGATTGAACAGGGCGGAGCCTATCTCAATAATCGTCGCGTGGATGACCTCGAACGAGTCCTGGCTGTTGAGGATCTCGCCAGTCCCTCGGTGATTGTGCTCAGGCGAGGCAAAAAGAAATACGCGCTGCTGCAGTTTCCGGCCTGAACTCGAAACAGTTGCTCATCAGGTTCGCCACACCATGTCAAAAGTCTGGCGCCGCATACTCCTGATAGTCGCGATCCTGCTGGTGATCCTGTTTGTCATCCTGGGCGTGCTCTATTGGAAACTCAAACAGGTTCCGGAGTTTTACCGTCAGACCATGCAGGCCAGCTCGCAGCAGCTGGCGGAAGCTCAACAGCAGTTGCAGAAGCGTGTCGATCAGCTCAAGCAGGACGTGCGTTTCACTCCTCAGTGGTCGATCAGCTTGACTGAGCAACAGGTGAATGGCTGGCTGGCCAGTCAGTATGGTCGCGAGCAGGGGGCGGTGACCCAGCCGCGAGTGCGGATTTATCCTGACCATGTCGAGATCGCCTGCCGGGCCCATTATGGAAGCTGGCAGGCGGTTATCTCTGCATCCATAACAGCTCGGCTGACCTCGATGCCCAATATTCTGGAGCTGGAGATTCAGTCAGTGCAGGCCGGGACGCTGTCGATTGCCTGGACGGGGGTGCTGGACCGGGCTCGTTCGGCATTGCAGCAGACGCGGCTGCAGACCCGCTGGTTTAGCGAGGAAGATCCGATCCGCGTGGAGCTCACGGTACCAGCTCGCTGGGGTCGAGCAGGCCGGTTCCTGACGATCGAGCGGCTGGAGCTGGCGGACGGGCAACTGACCTTGCACGGCAGCTCGGAATAGCGGAGCTGCGCCTCAGAAGTTGACTCTCTCTCCATCCGCACGCCGTTGGTCGGTTAACCAACCGCATCCGGAAAGGTCAGCCACCAGCGGCCGTCGTCCTGGCCATCCGGCTGCAGCCGCAGGCACCCTCGCCAGCGAGTGCTCTCGAGCTGCAATTTCGAAGCGGAGGAGAGTGACAGGGTCCCCTGATAGCTGCCCCGGTCCCACTGGCTGACGTGACCTCGATCAGCGGACACCGGCCCCTCATAATCCAGGTACTCAAGGCGGTGGTCCGGCAACATGATCGCTGCGAGCCGCGCTCCTGCACTCGGTTCCGCCTCGACTGCCCAGGTTCGTAGACAATCGCCATCCTCGAGCATGATATCCCAATGGGATCCGCGCTCACCGCCGTCAGGCAGCTCGTGAAAGAGAATGACGTAAGCAGGCATGGCGAAGGTGCTCGATCCAGTCTCTACTTATTGTCCGAAACGACGGTCTCCGTGTTGACCCACTGCGGGCTATCGGAGCGGGCGCTCTGGACCGAGACCTTGAGTTGAAATTGTCCAGCCTGGCGAGGGATTACTTCAAGTCGAAATGGCCGCAGCTGTTCGCGGGGCAGGAGTTCACGAACCTGGCTGGCAATGATCGTCTGCCGGCGTGCATCCAGTTGGGGTTCACCTTGATGCGGCTGTGAGAACTTGACCAGCTCCAGACCGTCGGGCAACTCGATCTTCAACTGGATATTCTTGTCGGAGAAGTCACGGTCGTTGCGAACAATGATCTCATACTGGACCGGCTGGCCGACAACGATCTCCTGGCTGATGCTTGTCACTGTCAGCGTCAGCCCCGTGCGATCGAGGTCCGAGTCTGGAATCGCCTCCAGTTCGTTTGCCAGCACACTGAGCGAAAGGATGGTCGTCTGGAGCTCTCCAGTTGGGGTTCTTAGCGAACCGGTCAAGGGAGCGGGGGCAGAGACCTGGGTCCCGCGCAACTGGAATTCTAGATCCTGAACCTCACCAACTGCCACGGAAGCCAGCTGCAGCTGGACCGATCCGTCCTCGACCAGTTGAGCGGGATTCGTGGGTATCAGCTCGACCGATGCTGGCAAGCGGCACGACAGTGTTGATTCTGCCAGGGCCGCTGTCGACTGGTTGCTTACTCGCAGCCGATAGCTTGCTGTCTGGCCCACTCGCAGGGCCGGGGGTCCAATCAGCTGCAGCGACACGGGCGTTGCGGTCACCTGGTCACTGACGTCGAGGCATCCCTGGAATCGACTGGTCAGGCCATCGTCGAGCGTTACGGTCAGCGTATGGCAGAGTCGGCCGATCTGGCTGGCCTTCAGGTCGAGCGTCTTTTCCACGGTTTCTCCGGGTTGGAGATTGTCGACAGTGAATTCCAACGTGCGTGCTTGCGGGTCCTCGACCTGGTTGGGGTCCAGGTGGACGAGCCCGTCAGCAAGTTCGTCCGACAGCAGAATTCGCTGCAGCAGGTTATTCGAGTTATTGGTCAGCCGGATTACGACCGGCACAGGCTGATTCTTGGCCACCCGCTGTGGACTCAGTATTTCAACTTGTACGGGAAAGCGAACGCCTGACAGTTGAACGACGGCACGGCTTGTCTGGTCGCTGGAATTGGCAGTCAGCTGAAATTGCTGCTGGCCTACGGAATCGAGCATCGCCTGGAACTGTTGTTGATGAGACTGCCCCGGACCAAGTTCGCCAATCTGCCAGCGGTATCCGCTGGCTCGATCGCCTGTCATGTTGTCGCTGTTGACCATCTGCATACCGGCCGGCAGCAGGGCTTCGAGTTCCACATCCTGCTGGGGCTGGTCGCCGCTATTCTGAATCGTGGCCAGCACATCGAAGACCTGGCCACTGGCGACCTGTGAAGGTGCTTCCACGGAAAGCTGCAGGTTGTTACCACTCCAGCGAATATGAGCCCAGTGGCGGGCCAGGATCATCTGCCGGCCGCCAACCTGCTCAGCCGGTACCAGGACCTCGACCAGCACGCGTGTCTGCTGACCGTAAGGGGTTGCTGGCTGAATGTTGGCCGTGGCCACGCCTGTGGCATCGGTGGCAACATCCAGCACCTGCTGGTTGCGGGCTTCGAATTGAACGTCACTGGTTTGGGGCAGCGTGTAACGCACGGTCCAGCCAGCCAGCGGTGCGTTGCGGGTCGTGGTGATGCGGGTTTCAAGTCGGGCGATTGTGTCGGGTGCCACAAGTTGCGGAGTGGGGAACAGCCAGGCGACATCGAGCCAGTAAATCGTGGCCTCGGCTGGCTGTTTACTCCAGTCAGAAACCTGCGGTGCGGCCAGCGAGATCTGCGACGTGCCGACTATGTCCGAGCTGACAGCCAACCATGACTGGCCACGCTCAACGTGAATATCGTCACTCTCATCGCCTGTACCCCGCCTGACAGACTCGCTGCGGGCAGAGGTTTTGCTGGAGGCCAGTCGCTGTTCGAGGACTCGTGAGCCGGCTGGAATGATCCGTTCCAGGAAGGGTGGATTGCCGCCGCCGACGTCACTGAACTGGCCCACCGAGTTCTCAGGCAGCGACCACTCAAGCGGCTTGGCGTGGGCGTAATGTCCATCGTTATCGAAAATGACGCCTCGCAGGATGACTTCCATACCAATCGGTGCGGCCACGACGGCTGGCAGAATTCTGACTTCTCCCGCTGTACCGGTCAGCGGGGCTGTGTTGTCAGCAAGCTGCGATGAGTAGCGCGGTGGCCGACAGTCCTCCGGGCCAGGCGGATTCTGGAAGGCTGGCGTCGGCCAACTGGGCAGTCCAAGTTCTGAGAAGCCGTCTTCCAACGGATTGAGAACTTCGGTTGTTTCGCCCAGCGGTGCGAACAGGCCGCGACCCTGCTGATCGATACTGGGCAGGCGCAGCGACTTGCAGCCGGCCAGCAAGAGCATGCTTGCCAGCAGGATACAGAAACCGCGGAGAAACAATCGATAGCCAGTGGACACGGTACACCACCAGGAGAGGGGGAGTTATAGAAGTGGACAATTAACCGACGATTCGGCTATCAAAACGTAGCACGCCGTAGGTGGAGGGCCGGCGAAAAATAGATCTGCTGCCCGTCGCAACCAGCACAACCGGCAGAGTTTGTGTGGTGTGGGGAATATCGTCCGGTCAGACGATGAAGGGGGGCTGGCGGTAGGCTGCGATCTGCCTAGTTGAAGGCGGATGCGAGTTCGTCGAGGACCGCCTGTTCCTGACTGTTTACCTTGTTTCCCAGCCCCAGGAAGCCACCCGCCGCTTCGGCAACTCGACGTGCTCGCGCCAGCGCCTGATCCTTGATCTGGACCATGGCCTCGGCCGAGAGGTCTTCGTAGAGAGCCCCGACATACTGCTGCCAACTCTCCGTTAGCTCAGCGGTCGGAGCTTCAGCGAGCCATTGTTCCAGCAGCTGGTAAGCGGGTGAGTCGGCCTGCATGCCATCGTCCGCTGCTGACGCAAGGATGGCCTGTTTTTCCTTGTCATCCATGCTGCCGTCGGCCCAGGCGACCTGGATCAGCGGGACCAGTGCCAGGGCGGCGATTGTCTCAGGCTGGATACCGGCGCTGGCGAGTTCTGCCAGTACCTCGGAGTTTTCGATGCCGGAGGCGGCTGACAGTCTTTCAATTTTCGATGCGTTGTCGGCGTCGGCACGCAGGGCAGCAAGCAATTGCTGATCCAGTCGGTTGAAAAAAGACTCCTCCAGTGCTCGACCGCGCCGTTGTAGGCCATCGGACATCGTCTTCTCCCCGCATTTTCAGCTGAAAATCACCTGTATAATAGGAAAAAGCAGCCTAACGGATCGTCCGCCTAATGGCCAGTGGGCCGCCGCGGGGGGGCGACAAAAGTCGACAAGGATGGGAAGATCAACTCAGCTGGACCCTCCGCCTCATTTGTTTGGGGACTTGGGAAAGATGCGTCCAGTTTGCCGGGGCGGAGCCGGGACGGAGTTAATTGTCATTTGTCTGACTACGGATTGGACCACTCGCCGATACTAATTGTTGTTGGCCTTCCACGCCGATGGGGCGTGCATGGAGTGCACAGATGCGGTTTCGATCTGGTTGTTGTGGCCAGTCATCAGATCGCTTGTCCGACCCGATCGCAGATGGACCTGCGATGACCTAGTCAAGGAGTGAGTTGATGTTGAAACGTTGTTCGATCCTCGCCGCTGTCCTGTCACTGCTCGTGGTTTCCCTGTCAGCAGGCTCTCGCCTGGCGGCTGAGAATGTAGTCGAAGAACTGGCCGAAGCTGCCAGGACCACCGCTACTGCACTCGATGACCTGGTTAACAGTGCGCCCACTAAATCGGTGGAGCTGATGAAACAGGCGCTGCGGTCCGATGAAGTCCAGGCCTTGCTGGCGGCAGGACTCGAGGCCGATCGCCAACGTGTCGAACAGATCGTGGTGTTGTACGGTCAACCGCTTGAAGGGCTCAAAAAGGCGAAGAAGTACGCAACCAGGGTTGCAGTGATCAGGGCTGCCCTGCGTGACTGGCTGGCCATGATGCCCGAGATGGATCTCTCGGAAGTTCTCGCCATGATTAAGTCAGAGCGGCCGGCATTCCGACCTGTCAGCAGCGAGCAGGCGGCAGCGGCGCGAGCAACGGTACAGCAGAAGTGGCAGGCAGCGGATGCCTATCTCAAGCAGAATCCAGCCAGCGGCGATACCAGCTGGGAAGATCACATGGCGTGGTCCACCAGCAAACAGTTGCTGGACGCTGATGAACCGTCGCTACGAGATCTGCAGCGACTGTCAGCTCGTTTGCACATGAATATTGAGGGCCTGGAAGCAGAATCGCTGCTGGAATTCCGCGTTGCCCTCAACGACTTCATGAATGCTCATTATTTTGCCACCAATGGTAATACCGAGAAAATGTACGACCAGCAGATAACATTGCTGGTCGAAAAGTTGGAAACCTACCTGGCAGATCCGAACAATGATGATGCCTGGGCCATTGGCCGCCTGATCGGATGGCTGGACCGAGCCCAGCAAGCTCCGCTGGTACGAGCCATGGTACGGCGTGAGTTTTCACAGCCGAACCTGCACCTGCAAGCATCCCAGAACCTGCTGGCTGCCGGCGAGCCGATTATCGTGGACGATACAACCGAGGTGAAAGAGGTCATGCTTGGGGCCAATGTCGCCGGCGTTGCCGAGACCAAGGGCCGAGTCGACATGCAGCTGACTCCGCATCCTGATCGAATTGCGCTGAAGGTCAAGCTGAGGGGAATCACAATCGTCAATTCAGTTGCCACGGCCATTGGAGTTGATGTGCAAGTTCTCTCGCAGGCCACGACCGACGTCCGAGCTGAACAGACGATCTTGTTTGGGCCGGCTGGCATCACGTCGCTGCCAGCCAGTGCCAAGTGCACCAGCTCGGTAAAAATACTCGATATCACGGCTTCTTCGCCGGGTTATGAGACGATTGCCCGCAAGCGGACAACGAAGAACAAGGCCAAGGCGGAAGAACTGACGTCTCAGCGAGCAGAGGCTATTGTCACGGAGAAGATGGACAACCAGTCCGGGGAAATGCTGGACAAGGTCGCCGAAGGTTATGCCAACAAGTTCCGCTTGCCGCTGATCCGCAAGGGTGGCTTCCCCGAGCAGATGCTGATGTCAACCACCAGCGATAACGTGCTGGCTGGTATGCTGCAGCGGAAGTGGAATCAGGTTGCCGCCTTCATCCCGGCTCCAGCATTGTCAGGCGATCACGACCTGTCGGTCCGAGTGCACGAGTCCTTCGTGCGTAATTTCTCTGAAGCGACCATTGGTGGCTTTACCCTGACCGACGAGAAACTGGAACAGGTCATGCAAGAGCTGGGTGCGGAGATCCCCGAGGAGCTGCGTACGGAAGGCAAGCAGAAATCATGGTCAATCACCTTCTCATCCAATCAGCCGGTGAGCTTGAAGGTGTTGGATGGGAAAATCACCCTGGCGATCCGTGGTCGTCAGTTTACTGATGGTGAGCGAGTGATTCGCGATACGATTCAAATCTCCGCGACCTACGCCATCCAGAAGACCGAATCGGGAAGGGTGCTGGTTCGTGAAGGTGATGTGGCGGTTGATTTCGTCGGTCGCACACGACTGACGGCAGCACAGATCGCTGCCCGAACCGTGATGCGTCGCAAGTTCTCAGCACTCTTCAACGAAGAGATCAATGGCAGCGGTTTCAAGCTGCCAGGCCGCTGGGAAGGTGCCGGCGTCATGCAGATCAGCCAGCTGATGGCTGAAAAAGGCTGGTTGCTGCTGGGCTGGAAGCTCTCAGAAGCTGGAGTACGCACGGCGGAACTTCCCTGATCGATATGCTGGTGCGAGGATTGTGGCATGGCAGGCTGGGTTGAGGTTAGCTTCGATTGCCTCCCCCTGAGAAGTGTGGGACGCATGGACGTGCCAATCGACGCGTCTCCGCGATACCGACAGCGTTGCCTCGATATCAAGTCAGCACTTCAGAGCCACGGTTCCCATAACTCGTACTATCTGTACAACGCCAGCGTGATTTATCACCTGACCAACGACGCCGATGTGGGCATGATCCAGTTCGGCTTTGAAGGTACGGTCCTGACCGATAGCTCAGATCGACTCACGCACAGTACAGATCTGCAGATCACGCTGGTGCGGGAAACGTGTGATTGGCTGACTGAGCCCACCGTTCGCTGGTTTGAAGAATCGGTGAATCGTAGCGTGCGGGTGGAATTCGATCGCTATATTGCCGCCGGTGACCTGGAAAAGACCCAGCAGCGTCTGGACGATATCACGGCCCAAAGCGACGAGGCCGATGGCTTTCTCGGTATGCACCTGTAGTCCACCACGAGCGAGTTGTGCGCCCTTCGAGGGCTGCTGCTTGTGATGTCTCGTTAATCCCGGGGCTTTGCCCTGGGCGAATATGTGGCTGCCCCAGAGGGGCCAAGCCATGTCAACTCAGGGTAGATCGAAGTGCCACCCCCTCGGTTGGGTCTCACCTTGAACCCTTAAACCTCCCAGGCTTCCAGTTCTGCTGGCAGCTTCCCTTCTTGGAGGTCGATCCGCTGCAAAAAAGCGAGTCTCAGTCAGGAATAGCACAAGATACGGCGCACTGGCGACGATAAAAAGCGTTACTGTTTCTGGACTTATGACGAGCCGCGTGCGGATAGTCAGTGTCCTGACGGTAGCGGTAAGGGGAGCACAGGAGGCTGTTTTGTACAGCCGCGGTTCGTATCAGCGCCGATGCTGATCGACAGACATAACCCTTACCCTGCTGGCTTTGAATGACCAGGTATTTCTTAACCGTGCTGACGCTGGCCGCCATCCTCTTGGCTGGCTGTACGCCGTCGCGTCCGTTCTATCTCCACGAGACGGATTCACTGGCGACTTACGTCGACCGTGCGACCCAGATCGAGTACCCGGATGTTTACCAGCCGCGGCTGGATGAAGTCGAGCGGGCGCGGCCACCGATCACGCTCAGCAACCCGGAATTCCAGGAGCCCTGGGGACTTTCGCTGCAGGAAGTGGTGCATACCTCGTTACAGAACAGCAAGGTGATCCGTAATCTCGGTTCCGTGACTCCCTTTGGCTTTGCCGATGGCCTGACCGGTCGCACGGTCGGATCGACCACGGTCTATGACCCCTCCATCCTGGAGACGGACCCCCAGGCTGGCATGGAAGCTGCCCTCTCCGCTTTTGATGCTGAATTCTCGAGCAGCGTTTTCTACCAGAAGACCGATCGACCACAGAACGTCAATTCCTCGTCGTTTGGCTTCATTCCTTTCTTCTTCCAGCAGGATCAGGGCCAGTTTGAAGCGGCAATCACGAAGCAGTCGGCCGCTGGCACTCGCTTCACATTTCGTAACCAGACAATCTACGATCGTAACAATCGTGGCTTTGGTCGGGCCTTGCCGAGTGACTGGTATACCGCCTTTGAGGCGGAGGCGAACCAACCGTTGCTGCGGGGCAACGGTACTCAGGTGAATCGAATTCCGATCCTGCTGGCTCGAATCAACACCGACGTCTCACTGGCACAGTATGAAACCAGTGTCCGTAACCTGGTGATGGACATCGAGAACACCTACTGGGATCTCTACACCGCCTACCGGAACCTGGAAACGAGCAAGATTGCTCGAGACAGCTCCCAGGCGACGTGGAAGATTGCCTTTGAGAAGTTCAAAGGGAAAGTCGAGACGGCACAGGCTGAGGCCCAGTCGCAAGAGCAGTATTTCTTCTTCCAGGCCCAGGTTGAGACAGCCTGGAAGGATCTGCTCGAAGTCGAGTCGCGGTTGCGCTGGCTGATGGGATTGACCACCACCGACGGTCGAATCATCCGGCCGCTGGATGACCCCGTGCAGGCGCGGATCTCGTTTGACTGGCAGGAGACGCATCAGGAAGCTCTCTTGCGGAGTACAGAGTTGCGTCAGCAGAAATGGTCGATCAAGCGGCGGGAACTTGAGTTGATCGCGTCTCGCAACCAGATGTTGCCCGAATTGAACCTGGTCATGCTCTATCGCTGGCTTGGTTTTGGTGATGACCTGCTGAAGGGCGGTCGTCGCGGCTTTAATTTCACCCAACCTGGCTCGCTGGCACTGGATGAACTGACCGAAGGCAACTACCAGGAGATCCGAGTTGGCCTGGAATTTCGTCCTCCTCGAATTGGTGCACGACGTGAACTTGCAGCGGTCCGCAACGCCCAGCTTCAGCTGGTTCGAGAACGAGCCCGGCTGGAAGACATGGAACTCAATACCACGCATCTCTTGACCACTGCCCTGCGAAACCTGGACTTTAACTGGCGACAAGCACAAACGCACTACAATCGCTGGGCCACGGCACAGAAGGAAGTTGAATCGGCCGAGGCGCTGTATCGCGGCGGCAAGGCGACTCTGGACCTGGTGCTGGAAGCCCAGCGTCGCCGTGCACAGGCTCAGTCGGATTACTATAGGGCCCTCGGTGAACACACCAAGGCGATCGCCGATGTTCATTTCCGCAAGGGTACACTGCTCGGTTACAACAACATTCACCTGGCCGAGGGGCCCTGGCCTGCCAAGGCATACGAGGATGCCAGGGAACGAGCCCGTGCACGCCAGGCTGGTAGCCAGATCGACTTCGGCTGGGTCCGACCCGGTTATATAAGCAATGGTCCCGTCACGAGCTCGGAAACGATCGGGCCGGCGGAGAGCATGGATTCGCCTCAACCGGTCGAGTCCGACAACATGTCGACGCCGCTGGCACCGGCTGAACCGACACCGGTCTACCTGGAACCGACAGCTGCACCGCGTCAGCTGCCCGGACCGCCGCAGCTTTATACTGTTCCAACCGCGGCTCAATCGCCCCAGCCGTGATGAGGACAGTCCAGACAGCACAACCCTGAATTTACATCGGTGTGGGCTCGGGGATGCACGAGGGATGGCCAGTAGGTCATCCCTCGCTTTTTGCGATCTGGAACAGAGTGCAATGAATCTCTCGGAGGGGGTAGCTGCCTGCTCGGCCGACTTGGTTACAATGTGCTGGCAACAGAACCCGGTCACGGGATCACGCGGCTCCAGACAACGCTGGATATCCATGTTCCTTTCGCTCGATGGCATTGACGGAGTTGGCAAATCGACACAGGTCGAATTGCTGTCTGTCTGGCTGACCGAGCAGGGCTATTCGGTCTGCTGTTGTCGTGACCCAGGGACCACACAACTAGGGGAAACCCTCCGCACGATTTTTCTCAAGGACAAAGAACTGGAAGTCAGCCCGGGCAGCGAAATGCTGATTTACATGACCGCCCGAGCCCAGCTGGTTGAGGAGATCATTCGACCTGCGCTGCAGTCAGGTAAGCTGGTTCTGTCCGATCGTTTCCTGTTGGCCAACGTTGTTTATCAGGGTCATGCGGGACAACTCGATCCTGCCGATATCTGGCAGGTTGGCAGGATTGCCACGGCAGGCCTGTTGCCCGATCTGACAATCGTGCTGGATCTTGAGGCAGAGCAGGGTTTGAGTCGACTGGATGGCGAAAAAGATCGCATCGAGTCTCGTGGAAGTGAGTTCATGGAGAAGGTGCGGCAGGGGTTCCTGGCAGAGGCTGAACAGGATCCGGACGCTATCAAGATCATCTCCGGCTTCGGGAGTATCGACGACGTTCAGCAGCAGATCCGCAGTTGTGTGGCAGAGTTTCTGCGACAGGATCACGAACAGAGTGGTGATTAGGAGTTCCAGATGACCTGGCAAGGTATCCTCGGGCACGATCAGCAGGTTGAGCGTTTCCGCCGAGCAGTGCTGGCGGGCAAGCTCCCTTCCACTTTCCTGTTCGTCGGAGCCGCCGGCATCGGCAAACACAGCTTTGCAATCGAACTTGCCAAAGCACTCCATTGCCAGACGCATGCGGACGAGCAACTGCTGGCGTGCGGCAGTTGCCCTTCCTGCCGCCAGGTAGCCGCTGGCGTCCACCCGGATATCCTGCAGGTTGGCTTGCCCGAGGGGAAGGCGACGATTCCACTCAAATTACTCGTGGGTGATATCGACCACCGCATGCGTGAAGGTTTCTGCTTTGACATGTCGCTCAAGCCGATGGCCAGCCGCTGGCGGATTGGCGTGATTGACTCAGCAGGCCGGATGGGAAGGAGAGAGGTTCAGAATTCCATTCTCAAGACGCTTGAGGAACCGCCGGCGCATGGCCTGCTGATCCTGGTGGCGGAGAATGAAGAACAGATGATCCCCACAATTCGTTCTCGCTGCCAACTGGTTCGGTTTCAGCCTCTTGCCAGTGGCGATGTACGACAGATTCTGCTGGACCAGGGGCACCTCGACGATCCAGAGCGAGCAGGACAGCTGGCAGCGTTGAGCCAGGGTAGCGTGGGGCGTGCCCTCGAAATGAACCAGCAAGACCTGCTGGATTTCCGCCTTCAGTTTCTCGGGTTGCTGGGTCGCTCCGATGCAGCACTGCTGGATAAAGTCGAACTGGTGAGCGACTACGTGGATGGTGCCGCCAAGGAAGCTTATGTGCGTCGTGAGCGGCTACAGGATGCTGTCGGAGTTGCGATTGACTTCTATCAGCAGCTGATGAGGCATAGCGCTGGGGGACAGGTTCAGGCGGACCAGCCCTTGACCCAGGCTGTCCAGCAGAAGTCGCAGCAGCAAGCCCTTGAGGCTGAAGGAATCGCCGATCAACTGGATCTCTGCCTTGAGGCGCAGCAGGATATTCGTAGGAACGTCAATATTGCCAACATCATCCCAGCCTGGCTGGCGGAACTTCACACCGCCTGAGCTGAACAACAGGCAGATGCTGGTCTAGTCGTTGCTGCCAGTCAGTGTGGCAATCAGCGTCCGGGCGTGAGCATGGTTACGGTGCTCGCAAAGGTAAATCCCCTGCCAGGTTCCCAGTGCCAGCTGGCCGTCGCGGATGGGAATCGACACGCTGGAGCCGAGCAGCGATGCCTTGACGTGGGCCGGCATATCGTCGGGGCCTTCCATCGTGTGCACGTATGGTAAGTCTTCACTGGCAATCGTGTTGATCGCCATCTCCAGGTCTCGAGGGACGTCCGAATCCGCGTTCTCGTTGATCGACAGCGACGCCGATGTGTGTTGAATGAAGAGGTGCAGCAAGCCAACGCGGAGTTGGCCAATCTGCGGGACCGCATCACGTACCCGTGAAGTAATAAGGTGAAATCCACGTGGCTGCACAGGCAGCTGGAAAGTGACCTGGTGCCAGACCATTTGTTGTGTCCTTGCGTGTCAGTTGAGTGTCAGCTGGAATAAGACAGCAAATGCACGGAATTGTCGGCCTGGGCACTTACTGTGAAAGTAACGCGAATTGTCGTCGAATGGGTGGCGATCTACCCTGATTGTGCCTGAATCAACAATTTCCGCCTTGCTGTGGTGAAAATGCTTGACTTTCCGTTTGCCAGACCCATAATAGGACGCTTCCGGTGGGGCATTCGTGAGGTGTGCCGGGTTGCCAGCATCCCCTGTTGGTCCCCAACCTGGACAGTGTTTTGAGTGGCCGGAAGACATACAGCTCGCCATCATCCAATGAACGATTCCCTTTTGCCGACGTATTTAATCTCGTTGTCATACGGTATTGGATAGAACTGGCCAACTGCAATGGACCAACAGAATTAACTGGAGTTATTTGAGGCACGGGCGATCGCAGCGTTGAACCGCTGATCCATCGGCCAGCAACACGTGTTGCCTGGCGAAAAGGAAGTCCCGGCCATATTTCACAACAAGTTTGAGGATCAGAATAATGAACAAACCACAGAATGTATTTGAGGCCATTCTCACGAATGGCCACGATGAGAACTTTGCTCCGGAGGAGTCCGACGACTTCTCGGCCACCAACGCGCCCGCCGGTTCCGATGAGAAGATCGAGATCTTGCGGCGTCGAATCGAGATGGGAGTGCCGCTCTGGCATCACCACGACCGGATCGATTACCGTGGATTGACCGGCGCCGTACGGCCTCGCGAGTAAGTACTCTCGGGCATCACAGCCAAAAGAAAACCCCGGCGGTCTCGCCGGGGTTTTTTTGTGAGTCGAGTGACCAGCCGGATTAGCCGGCGACGACCAGCGGCTGTCGCAACGTGTCGAGCTGCTGCTGTATCTCGTCCACCCCTTGTTGGGCTGTGGCAGTTGTTGCAGCAGCGTCAGTTGAAAGCTTCTGGTTGGCCGCCAGGGTTGCTTCCAGCGGTTTGACTTCTGCCGCCCGAGCTTCGACCTGTGCGACAGCAGCGGCCAGCACAGTGTTGGCGTCACTGGCCCGTTTTTCGTTGTCGACCACGACTTGCTTGGCAGCCACCACAGCTGCCAGCTTGACCGGCACGATTTTCTTCATCTCTTCCAGCTCGGCCTGTTTCTTTGCCACCAAAGCTGTCAACGATTCCGCTGCCGCTGCCAGGTCCTTGTCCTCCGGCGACTTGGTGACAGCTTCCTTGGCACTTGCCAGCGCGACGATGAGTGCCTTGATAGCACCGTCCATGTTCGTCATGTTCTTCGTCGCCGTCTGGTGTTCTGCTTCGGCCTTGCCGAATGCCGTCTTGGCGGTCTCGACGGCGGTCAGGGTGGTTTCGTAAGTCAGCTTGGCATCGTCGGCAACTTTCTGGGCCGCTGCCTGCGCGGCGACGGCGGCATCATAGGTGCCCTTCGTTTCGCTGGTTTGAGCATCCTTCTCCGCCTGCAGCTGCTCGTGTTCCGCCAGCACAACCAGGGCTGCGTTGCGTTGTTCGGTGATGGCGGCCAGCTGGCCCATGAAATTGATTTCGGCCTGCCAGTGCTTGGTCAGTTCATCTGCCGTGGTCATGACGAGGTGGGCATCCGCGGCTGTCTTTTCATCGGCCGTGGCCTTTTCTGTGGCTGGTTTGACCGCTGCGGTCGCAGTCACCTGGACTGCCTGGGCATCCTTGTAGGCGACGGCGGCATCCTTGGCTGCCTTATCGGCGGCGGCGAAAGTCTGCTTGGCTGTTTGCAGTAGGATGGCCTCTTCAGCCATGCGAGTCTTGCCGTCAGCAAAGGTCTTGCTGCGGGCCTCAGTGACGGTGCGAAGAGCAGCCGCGGCGTCGGCCAGTTGCTTATCATCCTTGGCCTGTTCAGCAGCGGCCAGAGCCTTGGCCAGCGATTCGGTCAAGAGCGGAACGACCGGTTCAAGTGATTTGACCAGTGCACTGGTGGCCTCGTACTGTACCGTGATCTCCTTGAGATCTTTGTCTGCCGTTGCCAAACGAGTGGCGGTTGTTTCGGCAGTCTTCTGTGTGTCGACAACTGCCTTGTCCGCGGCCACCAGGTCTGCCTGGGCCTTGGTTGCCAGTTCTCTGGATGTGGTGGCGGTCTCAGCGAGTGGCTTATAGGTGGTGGTGGATTCTTCCAGCTTAGCCTGAGCCTCCACAAGTCGTTCATTGAGGAGCGGTGGATTGGTTGTCAGGTTGCCCAGCTGGACTCCATCGGCAGCGTTCCAGATACGGACTTCTCCAGCCCAGTCACCACCAATAGCACGATCCGATTCGTCACAAAACGAGACCTGCAGGGCGATATCGCCCAGCGCTTCAAAGGCACGTTGCTGAGCGCCGTTCTGGTCCCAGATTTTGACAACGCGGTCACGACCGCAGGAGATGATACGTCCATCGCGGGCGAATTCCATGGAGGATGCACCGCCTCCGTGGGCTCCCCAGTTCTTGACCTGTCCGCCGTTTTCCATTTCCCAGAGCTTGATCGATCCATCCTCACTGCAGGTACCGAGAATGTTGGAATCCAATCGCCAGCTCATGCCGGTAATCGCACCACCATGGCCGCCCAGTTTGAGGTATTCGCGTCCATTGGCGGCTTCCCAGACGAACAGACCGCCATTGCGATCGGCGGTTGCCAGCAAGATCCCATCGGGACTGAATTCAAGGCAGTAAAGCCACTCGGTGTGTTTCTTGGGAATCTCGTATTCCAGTTCGCCGGTGGCGGTGGAGTAGACTCGCACGACCTTCGAAGCGCTGCCCAGGGCAATCAAGGAATGATCGGAGCTGATATCGGCACCCAGTACGCTGTCATATTCGTCGCCGACTTCAATCACCCGCTCACCGGTGCTGATATCCCAGACGATGACTTTGCCGACGGACGACGGTCGGCCGCCACCTGCGAGCAGCAGGCTGCCATTTCGGCTGAATTTGAGCACTTCCACAATCCCCTCGGGGTATGGCAGCACGCCAGTCAACTTGAGCGACTTGGAATCGTAGAGCAGGATCTGTCGCGGCGCTGCAATAGCCACGATCGGCGCCCAGGGGCTGGTTGCGATGGCAGTTACGGCACCGGTGCGAGTTGTTCGCAAGGTCGGTTGCAGGCTCAATCGAGCTGAGAGGGGAGCGACTTCCGGCCGTTCACCAGCGTTGGTTGTGGCCATGCTGATCTTGGGCTTCTTCTTGACCATCACCTTACTGCCGGAATTCTCCGGTGCACCGGCTTCGATCCAGTCATGAATTGTCGTGAGTTCGGCTTCGGGAATCTTCTCCGACTTGGGAGGCATGAAGGGCTCTGACTCATGCGTGATCAGCAGGTAGAGATAGCTGTCGGCGGCACTGCCTCGCTCAATCACTTCACCGGAGCCACCACCGAGCATCAGGTTGGTATAGTTGCTGAGGTCCAGGTCCCCGCTCTTCTTGCTGGCATTATGACACTTGCCGCATCGCGTGCGCAGGATCGGCTGAACATGGTCTTCAAAAGTGATCTTGTTGGCCGCCTTGGCTTCTTCCTGGGCTTCGCCAGATGGCGCCCAGCAGAGGCTGACGAGGCCGAGGGTGACAAGTGCAAACAGCTGGGGCAGGGACGAGAGCAGACGCTTCATCGGATTCTCCAGATGGCGAATCGGTGGGATTGAGTGGTGCACGCTGTGCTGAAAGTCAGCAGACGGAAGTTAGTGGTTGAAGATGAATTCGCGCGAGTTGAGCAGGGACCAGAAGATATCTTCAAGGACCTGTTGTTGCTGATCCTTGTTCTCTTCGAGGATAGTCCGGAAAGCAGCAACTTCTTTTTCCAGTGGCTTACGGGACAGGCAGCGAACGTAGAGTTCTTCGATAATGGCATCCGCATTGCCTAGCTCAGCGGCAGCTACCACCTTGGCCACGGCAACGGTGAGCAGCTCATCGGCCTTGGTCTTCTCGGTCTCGGCTGTTGCCAGCAGGGCAGTCTGATCGGTCACGACCTGCTTGGCAGCGGCCACGGCCTGTTCAGCGTCCTGCTTCTGCTTTGCCGCGTCCTCGTCACCTTCCTGCGTAGCGCTGGTCAGGTCTGTGAGTGCTTTCTCGGCGGCCGCCAGCTTTGTCTTGGCGTCGTCCAGCGCCAGCTTGACCTTGGCGAGGTTATCAACAGCCGTCGTTTGGGCCTGTTGGGCTGTCGTTTGAGCCGTGGCTGCCTCCTGACGGGCTGTGTTACCAGCATTCAGAAGGTTCGGCACCAGCTGGCCCGACTGAACCTTGCTGTTGACCGTATCGCCGTTGATCATATGGAGTGCCTGCGAGAGGTTCGGCTCCATCTTGACTTCACAGGAGCAGACTGTGCCTCGCTTGGCTCGACCGAATGTGGTGAGGAAGTAAGTCGACGTATTGCCGTTAGCGATCTGTACCGCACGAGCACCGAGGGGCAGGCCCTGGAACTTGTTCTTGGTATCGGTGACCTGGCTAATGACGTCGTAGAGGATTTCAGCCCGGATACGTCGCAGGCTGGCACGCGAAAAGTTCGTCGTGTCCTTATCGTTGGTTTCGTTGGTCTGTGTCGAAAGCTGATAAGTTCGCGACAGGCAGATGTCACGGACAAGCTTCTTGAAGTCGTAGTCGTAATCGGTAAACCGCTTGGCCAATTCGGACAGCAATTCCTCGTTGACTGCCGGGTTACTGACGCGAACATCGTCGACCGGGTCAATGATGCCTTTGCCCATGAAGTGGGCCCAGACGATGTTAGCGAGATTACGGGCGAAATACGGATTGTCGGGGGATGCCAGCCAGTTAGCGAGCAGAACTCGGCGGTCCTTGCCGGCCGTATCGGGGGCTTCACCACCGAGGAACTTGGGTGCCATCACTCGGTTTCCAACCAGATGTCGGACTTCGCCACTGCCACTGTTAAAGATGATCACTTCCCGTGGATCTTCGCTTCCCTTACGTCCGATCTGGGCGAAGAAGGCGGCGAAACTGTAATAGTCGTCCATCGTCCAGCGGTCAAATGGGTGATTGTGGCACTGGGTACACTGGATTCGCATACCCATGAAGACCTGGGCGATATTCTCCGACACCTTGAGCGTGTTGGTTTCATTCTGGTAGTAGTTCGTAGCCGCGTTAGCAAACGTTCCGCCACTGGCACCGAGCAACTCCTGGACCATCACGTCCATCGTGACGTTGTTGGCGATCCGTTCCTGCAGCCAGTTGTAGTACCGCAGCATCGACTTGTAGCTGATCTGGTTGGTTGTGCGGATCTGCAGCAGTTCGGCCCACTTCATCACCCACATTTCCACGAATTCCTTGCGACCGAGCAGCTCGTCGACCAGCAGCTCTCGCCGATTCGGCTCAGTGCTTGTCATGAAGCGGCTGTATTCCTCCGGTGTGGGGAGGACACCGGCGACGTCGAGGTAGATGCGCCGCAGGTACTCTTCGTCGGTGCAGATTTCCGAGGGGACAATCCTCAGCTTGCGCAACTTGTCGTTGATGAAGGTATCGACATAGTTGAATTCGGGTGTCTTGGGATCGTCGTACTTGAGGCCCTTGGGCAGCACGATGAAACGCGCACCGACGGTGTAAGTCTCATAGCGAGCCATCAGGAAGGCCTCGCCGCGAGCATGCGCGGTGACAATCCCGTCTTCTTCCACCGTGGCCGAGTTACCATTGCTGGACATAAACACACTCAGCGAGGTGATATCCCGGGTTGTGCCATCGGAGTAGGTCGCCAGCACATTCAGCTGCTGGTTGCTTCCCTCGCCGTCCAGGACCGCTCCGTGCGGATAGAGATCAACTGAGATGATCTTGGCAATCTCACCTGTATCGTTCGGCGCGCCAGCCTTGAGCCAACGCAGCATGGTGGTGTACATCGGCGAGTTGCGATCAAATCGCATGCCGCCGGTATGCGGCACGTCGCCGACTACTTTTTCAGTCAGCAGGCAGTTCTCGGGAATCGCCAGGTTGATTCGTCGATCCGGCAATTCGCGGGTCAGGCGGTAGTGATCCCCGTCGGGGTCGAAACCGAACAAGCTGAGTCGGAAGCCGTCGCGGCCACGAGCGGCACCGTGGCAGCTGCCTGTATTACAGCCGGACTTCATAAAGATCGGCATCATATCCAGTCGGAAGCTGATGGGACGATCTTCTCCAGCCTGTTTGACCTCGACCGGTACCTTCAAAACCTGGCCAGCAAAGCTGATCGACAACTCGGTCTGCCCATCCGCCTTGGGATAGAGGGTATGTTCCTCGAGTCGCGCAAAGTTCTCGTCAGCAAGTGCAAACTCAGCTGCCGCAGTGACATCGCGAGTGATCCCGTTGGCGTAGATCGCCTGCACAATCAGCGATTGCTGATCAAGCTGCGTGGTCAGCGACACAGCTTGCGGGAAGACCTGGACCTTGGCAGGAACCTCGTCCTGGGAAAAGGCAGGTGCAACCATGCAGAAGGTAGCGAGTGTGACAACGGAGCGGAGGAGGTTCTGGCAACGGTACATTTTCGTCCCTTTGGTGTAGTGCCTGACGCGTGCTGTAGGTTTGACGTGGAGGTTACTGTTCTTCGTTTTGGCCGTGGGCTATTCTTCTGCTCCGCCACCAGCTTCTGCTTCGGCCTTCTTCTTGGCATCGAGTCGCAGTTGCTGGAGTCGAGTCAGTCGAACTTTCATCGGTTCTTCAGGTTTCTTGGGTTCGGGTGCCTTGGCCACTGGAGCTGGCTTGGGAGGCGCATCCTTCTTGGGCGGAATTGGCTTATCGACACGCAACTCGGTACCACCAATACGGCTGTGGGTTACCGGCTCACCATTCTCGGTGTAGACAATTCGCAAGAAGATGTTCTTGTGCGTACCGGGTCGAGTTTCCACGGTCGTCTTGATCGGGAAAATCAATTCCGTCGTGTCCTTGGTGAATTCCATGCTCTCGACCGTGGTGGCACCAGCGGGAAGTCCCAGTAACTGGGCTGTGGCCGTGCCTTCGAATTCCTTGCTGTGAGTCAGCGTGGCAACGATTTCGGTCTCCTGGCCATGCTCAACCGCGGCGCGACCAATGTCGGCACCAATATATCGCTCGGCAATCGCCAGCGTGGTTGGCTGCGACGAGACCCAGGCGGCACCATTGAATTCGGAAGAACCGAGGACATAGATGATCCAGTCCTTGATCTGGGCGCCGCCGTTGGCACTCAGCGGATAGAGTGCTTCGGTTTGTCCCTTGGGGATATTGATCGAGCTGGAACCGCTGATTCCCGGCGGTCGGAAGGGAAGCTGGACGCTAATCGCCTCGTCCCAGCCTTCCTTCTTGCGTGCCACAACTTTCAGCTGCATGGTGCCATCACGAACGATCGGCACGTTGGGTTGTACGATCTCCAGGTGGAAGGGGACCTCGTCAGCCACGATCACCGGGATCTTCTTGACCGTCACGGTCCAGTAGACCGACTGGCCAGGGCCGCCACGAATAAAGTCACCGACGTTGTTGTAGCCACCCGAGATATCCTGACTTTCGTCCGCATGACGCGTGTGGAAAGTAATCAAGCCGCCACCGATGGGTGCGTCGGCTGCGGCCTCGAGGATGACCGGCATGATGTTCATGTTGCCCGGCATGATGTTGTTGTGCAGCGTGACTCCCTCGGGCAGATCCTTGGGATCCAGCACCACGTCACCGCCAAAGTTGCCGCGACCGACCGTCATCAAGGTGGCGAAGCGGTTACCACGGGGGACCACGATCCACTGGCGGTACTGTGAGTAGCGAGCGACACGCGGAATGCTGACAGAGACTGTCTGCTTGGGAGCAGTCAATTCAACCCGGTAGACGAAATCCTCGGCTCCGTTACCAAGGTGATCGGTGACGCGAATCACGTATTCACCGTCCTCGGGGACGTTGAAGCGGAAATAGCTGTCGGGACCACGTGAATCGTCATTGCCGGCGATACCACGGCCGTCGGCATAGTAAACGTTCATGACCGAATCGAGGCCGGAACGAAGTCGTCGAGCGTAACATTCAACTTCAAAGGACTGACCCTTCTTGGCCGCGAACTTGAAACAGTCAATGTCGCCCGGTTTCTCGATGATGCCATTAAAGGCCAGCGGCAGTTCGACTGGCGTGGCGGCAGCAATCTCGTCGTTCGGTTCGGCTTCGAAGGCATTGCCATGATCGAACAGTCGGAAAGGATTCGGTGAGGGTGCCACGGCGTCCCCTTCGGCGGCTTCCAGGCCATACTCTTCCCGGTCTTCGGAGGGCAACTGGAAGCTGCGAGCGAGTGGTCCTGTGGGATCGCCGAGGAACTTGACGTCAATCATTTCACCCTTCTTGCCACCGGCCGGGTAGACGCCGGTGGGTCGGGGGAAGGTGCCGATATGCAGCCGGTAACGGCAATTGCCATTGCCGCCATAGGCACTCTCGCGAACTTCGACGATGAAGGTTCCGTCTTCGTCGGCGATAGTCGAGGCGAGCGCGTCTTGCTTGATCAGCGGTGAGTCGTCTGCCGAGGACATTTCGAATCGTTTGGCATTCAGGATCGCCACGTAGGGATCGAAGAGGGCCGTACCAAGTCGCATTCCTTCGACTTCTGCGGAAATTCGCTGGCCCTTTTTGAGTGTCACCGAGTAGTAATCGACATCCTCGTTCTGGACCACGCCGGTCACCGTGACGTTCAACTCGACCTGCTGCGGCTGCTTGAAATCACTGTTCGGTTCCACTTCAGCCGTACTGGCGTAAGGACCTACATAAAAGGTTCGGTATTCGGATACGCCACTGGCAGTTCGGACCTGGGCAACGTGTTGGCCGAGGCGGCAGGTATCCAGCACACGGAGCATGACTTTGACATTGCCAGCCGCCGCTTCCAGCGTGACGACTTCAAAACCGGGGCTGTAGAAGAGAATTTCCTGGGCATCGGCGAGGCGACCGCCGCTGAAATTCAGCTCCGATTCGACACCGCGCTGAACACCACGGGGATTGATAACCCCCAGCGAGGGTGATGCGGACCAGGCCGGCACGCTGACGGCCAGCAGAGTCAGGATTGCCAGCAGGCGGGTTGGGATGCGGTGGTTGGTAAACATGGTAGTAGTCTCTCCCAGACCTTCTCCGAGTTATTCATAAAAAACGGGCCACGCCCACGAGGAGACGTGGCCCGTGTCATTTCGTTCCACTCAAGCTATTGTGCTGTCACCGCGAATCATCTGCAGGACAGGCAGTGTTGAGTTAGGCCAGCAGCTCCTTACGGACCTTGCCGCCGTTAACTATTTCGATGGGACGGTCACCAGGAGCCATCAGCTCCTTGTCCGACGTGATGCCCAATCGATTGTAAATTGTGGTCGCCCAGTCCTCGACGTTGAGGGCGTCCTCTTCTGGTTCACTGGCAGTCGGGTTCGACATGCCATAGACGATGCCCTTCTTGATACCGCCACCAGCGAGAATCACGCTGAATACCTTTGGCCAGTGATCGCGGCCGGCATTGGCGTTGATCTTCGGTGTACGGCCGAATTCTGATGCCGTGCAGACCAGCGTCGAATCCAGCAGACCTCGATCTTCAAGGTCCGTGATCAAGCTGGCGAAGGCCTGGTCAAAGGCCGGCATGCTGCCACGGAAGCCACCAGCGATGTTGCCGTGCATGTCCCAGCCACCATAGGTGAGTGTGACAAAGCGGACACCCGCTTCGACCAATCGACGGGCCATCAAGAGTCGGGCGCCGGCGGTGTTGCGACCGTACTGGTCACGCAAGCCGTCGGTTTCCTTGCTGATATCAAACGCCTCACGAGCTTTCTGCGAACTGATCATGCTGTAGGCACGAGAGTAGAAAGCGTCCACGGCGTCGAGCGAGTCGGCCTTTTCCTTGGCAGCGAAGTGACCGTTGACAGCATCAAGGATGCGACGTCGCTGGGTGAAACGAGTGCCGTCCACTCCGCCCGGCAGGTTCAGGTCACGGACAGTAAAGCTGCCACTGGCTGGATCCGAACCGAGGCTGAAAGGAGCAAAGGAGGAACTCAGGTAACCGGTGCCGGCAAACGTGTTCGGCTGGTTGGGAATACAGACGTACGGCGGCAGGTTGTTGCGCGAGCCGAACTCGTGGCTGACAACCGTTCCCATACTGGGGAAGCTCAAAGCCGGACTCGGACGGTAACCGGTGAACATGTTGTGCGTGCCACGCTCATGGGCCGCTTCGCCATGCGTCATCGCATTACAGATAGCCAGTCGGTCAGCGATCTGGGCCGTCTTGGGGAGTGTCTCACCAATCCGATAGCCAGGGATCTTGGTCGCCTGGGATGTCATCGGGCCACGGTATTCCAGCGGCGCGTACGGCTTGGGATCGAGGAACTCCTGGTGAGCCATGCCACCCGGGAAGTAAATGAAGATCACCGACTTGGCCGGCCCTTCCTTACTCTCGTAGAACTTCTGCTCAGCCTGAGCCTGCTGCATGCGGTAGTAATCACTCAGCGTAAGCCCGAGTCCACCAAGAAATCCGACGTGCATGAAACCACGACGACCGATTGCGTTACCCTTGCATTTCATGAGTATCTCTCCAAAGTGCTTTTCTGATTGAGTTGATTCAGGTAAGGAGTTTGTGCCAGTGGCGGTGAGTCTTGTTGTCTCGTCGACGTTCCATTGCCAACTTTGGTTCGACCTGCGATGTCCGTTTTCAGAGCCTCGTGTCGAAAAGGTTGGCTTGGGGATGTCAGGTGCAATGCACCGCATGGTGGGGACACCGAAAAACCGCATCGCGGCTGCCTTCCAGTGCCGTAATAAGCGTTAAGCGTATGTTACCGGCCTACCCATGTCAACCAAACTTCAAGTCCTATTTCCTCGGTCTCAAACGACCTAATAAACGTCCTCACCTGTTTCTCTTTTTCGGTCCTGATGAGCACAAAAAAACAGGTCAAATGGAGCATTCAGGAGCCCCCTCAGAAGGAGGGTTGTGCTCCCCTTGGACCGCTCTGCTGCGGCCCGGCCTGTCAGCCGCTTTGGCCAACTGAACGGGACCGCATGAGCAACGCTGAAGACCGCTACTTTGTCGATGGCTGAGGCTCCTCATCGTGAGGTACAAGTTCATCGCGAAGCACGCGAATGTCCTTGGGTGCCTCAATGCCCAACCTTACTTTGTCACCAGAGACCCGCACAATCGTGACAGTTATTTCATCGCCCAGCTTGACTCGCTCTTGTTCTTTACGTGACAGAACCAGCATGTCGACACTCCTCTGTGGTATTACTATACATGTGAATAGATGTGTAAAGATGTACACCTCTTTAGCGGATGTCAAGTGTCCGGGACGCAACACCGGTCGATTGCTCAAACCTGGTGTTCGTGTGTCACCGGCCACGCGGCTGATATCAGGCGATGGCCGCCATCGTATCAAGCAGCTTGGAGCCACCGAGCTCAAGCTGCGCCTTGTGCTGGCGCTCGCCAGTTGAGCCGTAGAACAAGACCGTGTTGCCGTCGGTTTCCCAAACAGCTGTCAGCTTGATGCTACGTGGACCGTGCAAGCAAAAGAACATCCCACAGGGGTTACCACTTCGAGTGAGAACTTTTTCCGTCATCTGGAAGATTCCAGCTTCCAGTTGGTTGAATTGACAAAGGACTTCATGAACGAACAAACGGATTCCACTGAGATCATCAATTCGTGGGGCAGTTGCCATCATGAGCGGATACGCTCCTTGTCGGATAAAGAATAAGGGTCAGGCATTCTGGATAATCTGCTGTCACCATAGCGATCAGGAAACGCGGGAAGACTGGCGACAAGAGTAAGTATCGGAAAGATGGGCGGGATTTATCGGCAACTGTCAAACAGGTTGGATCACACCGACAAGACCGGTATTGGCAGTCAGAAAAACCCGCTCAAGACAGGTGTCTCTTGGCAGGTTTTTGCTGCTTCTGGAGTGGGATGGCCGGTCAACGTCGCCAGGCCGCTGCAATCAGCGATTTTAGCTGTTTTTGCCTCACCTCCGGCTGTCAGTCCGATCGTCCAGTTGACGGTCTTGTGCACCCGCTGAGAGGCATCAGTGGAGACGGCAGGCAGCAGGTAAGATGCTTGTTCCGGGCAGTGGTGGCGGATAGATTCAGGAGAGTTCAGGCTGAGACTTACTGACCATTGGCCCCCCCGGGAAACCGAGACGATGCAACGAATCAACTTATCTCTGCTGCTGACACTGCTGCTGGTCGCCTGCCCACTCCAGGCGGACGAATTCCAGATCAAGAAAATCGATGCCGGAGTGGAGGTGCAGCTGGACGGAAAACTGCTGACTCGCTACCTGGTCAAATCCGGAGCCAAGCCCATTCTCTGGCCCTTGATCGGTCCCCACGGGAACGAGATTACACGTGCATATCCGATGGCGGAGGGAGTCGAAGATGAACGTGCCGACCACCCACATCACCGCTCATTCTGGTTTACCCACGGGAATGTCAATGGGATCGATTTCTGGAGTGAGACCAAGGGCCACGGCACGATCGTGCATCGCAAGTTCAGCAAGGCTGCCGGGGGTTCGGAAGCTGTGATTGCCACCAGCAATGACTGGGTCGGCCCCGATGGCACCAAGGTCTGTGAAGATCGGCGGCGGTTAACTTTTGCCACCGATGGCGAGGTCTTCTGGATCGATTTCGATACCACCGTCACGGCCAGTGAGGGGCCGCTCACATTCGGCGATACCAAGGAAGGGTCCTTTGGAGTTCGAGTGGCAGGTTCCATGAAAGTAACCGCAGAACAGGGTGGCCGGGTCATCAACAGCCATGGCCAGACCGATCTGGGAGCCTGGGGGAAACAGTCTCCCTGGGTCGATTACCACGGTCCAGTGAAAGGAAAGCAGGTCGGGATTGCGATCATGAATCATCCCAGTAGCTTCCGTTATCCCACTTACTGGCACGTGCGAACCTACGGCCTGTTCACTGCCAATCCCTTCGGATTGCATCATTTCAAGGGAAATAACGACCTTGACGGCTCCCACAAGATGGAGAAGGGGGAGACCATGACGCTCCGATATCGCGTCCTGGTCCATGCCGGTGATGAAAAGGCAGGCAAGATTGCAGAACGGTTTGCTGCCTATGCCGAAGTCAAGAAGAAGTAGCCCGCTCGCGATCGGCTCGCTGTTACTGCTGAGGAACCCGCTGGCCTTCCCGGCTGGCGGTTCACTCCGTCGTGCGGATGGTTACTTCCAGTACATCACCGGCGTGACTTCACGGTAGGTCGCCATGTAGTCACCAGCCCGGCTGATTCGCTTGCGATCGGTATTCGTCAATTGCCAGTTGACCAGGTGGTTGGTGCGCAACAGGTGATCCGTCGACAGCAGGTTGCTGGTCCGGACCACGCGTGTAACCGCTTGCGGAACCAGGCCCCGTTTTGCCAGCGCCCCGTTCAGCTGCAGGCGAGCAAAGGGTGGCAGGTTGCCAACCCGGGTGGCGTTCAAACGGGCGTACCAATCGGCAAATGCCCGATAGCGTTTGACCACGTCGGCGTTGGGCGGCTTGAGCGTTTTGACAGTGTAAGTGACCCGTGTGCCGGTCAATACGAGTGTTCCGTCGTCCTCGAGCGACTCAGTCAATTTAGCATTCACCAGAACCTTGCTGCTGCCCGACGCGCTGGCCTTGAGATTGGCCGCAAACCGTAGCAGCTGGTCCGTTGTCAGGCTTGTCCTGACCTGTCGCTTGCAATCGATCAATACGAAGCGGCCACGATTGATGTCCAGGATCGTGATTTCCTGCTCGTCGGAGCCCATGAAATCATAGACCGTGCTGCCACGAAACAGCGTCAAAGTACTCACAGTCGGTTCTGTCTCGTCAGCGTAAAATACGTCCGTTTCGATACGGAAATCCTGGCCGCACGCTACGCTCGTCAAAAGGCACGAAAGGCCCATCACAAGTCCGCTAGTCAGTCGTTTCATGGCTCGGTTACCCCTCCCCTGTCCAGGTCAAGTTCTGCTGCCCGGCAGCCTCCACCGCTATCAGTCGTGGGGACCCCCAAGGGCGAGGGAGAATAGCGGAATTCAACCGCTGCTGTCCAGCCAGATCTGGCTGCTGAATGCTGGCCGCTGACTGAGATTGGCGTCGTCATGAACGGCCAGCGCTGCATAATAGGGCCACGCAAAGCACCGCTGCTGGCAGGATCGACTGAACCAGGCCAGTAGGCGTGCCGAAGAATGAACTGATTTCCCGCTGGAACCCCCCTGCCATGTCGAGCTCCCAACGTATCCTGGTCACTGGCGGAGCTGGTTTTCTCGGCTCGCATCTCTGCGAACGACTCGTCGCAGAGGGTCAGCATGTGATCTGCCTTGATAACTTCTTTACCAGTCAACGCAGTAACATCGAGCACTTGTTGGATCGGCCGGAATTTGAGTTGATTCGGCATGATGTGACCACGCCGATCTGGCTGGAAGTTGACCAGATCTACAACCTGGCCTGCCCGGCCGCTCCAGGCCACTACCAGTACAACCCGATCAAGACAATCAAAACGTCGATGTTGGGTGCCATCCATGCGCTGGGAATTGCCCGCAAATGTGGGGCCCGTGTTCTGCAAGCGTCGACAAGCGAGGTTTACGGTGATCCGGAAGTCCATCCACAGACCGAATCCTACCGCGGTTGCGTCAATCCAATTGGACCACGGGCCTGTTACGACGAGGGAAAACGAGCTGCGGAAACACTCTTTATGGACTATCACCGGGTCCATAAGCTGCGTATCAAGATTGTTCGCATTTTCAATACGTATGGGCCGCGAATGCATCCCTTCGATGGCCGCGTCGTCTCCAACTTTATCCGCCAGGCGCTGGCCGCCGAGCCGATCACGATTTTTGGCGATGGCTCGCAGACGCGGTCGTTCTGTTACCGCGACGACCTGGTCGAAGGCATGATTCGCATGATGGCCAGTAGCGACGACCTGGTGGGGCCGGTCAACCTGGGGAATCCTGGGGAATTCACGATTCGACAGCTGGCTGAACTGGTGATTGAATTGACCGGAACGGGCTCGGAAATCCGCTTGCAGCCGCTGCCGACCGACGATCCGCAACGGCGTCAGCCGGATATCACGCTGGCCCGGGAAACACTTGATTGGCAGCCCACTGTGGCACTGCGGGACGGCCTCGAGAAGACGATCGAGTGGTTTCGGACGATCGACCTGGACCAGTACGAACCGCCCACACCGAATTACTAGTGGGACGAGTTGCCGGGCGCAGCACAAGCCAAGCGGCCGAGTGTCGCTGGATCCTTGAGCTAACGTCGCTGGTTTGCCTAACCGGTAAAATCGGCACGATCGGAATTAAAGGTACGACCGGTAGAGTCCGAAGTTAGACAGGTAGAGGTGTCGTCACCTCGGGCCAGTACCCAACGCTCCGTCCGTGCGCGCAAGGCGATAGGGAACGCCGTTTTGATCAACATCGTGATCATGGCACCCCTATTTCTTGTGGAACTGAAAACATGCGAGATCAGTACGAATCAGGGGTTCCTCCGCGTGCCTGGCGGATCCTCTGGACACTCATCCTCTGCCTGCTCATGAGCCCCTGGGCGCTGGCGCAGGAACCGCCGGACGATGACCAGGTGACGTTGCCGGAGACGGTCGTGACAGGTGTCAAGCCGGCCTTTAACCAGGCTCGTGGCTCGGGCAGCCTGTTTGGCAGTGTCGAGGGAGCGATGTCGACGACCGGATCCGCTGCCCGGCTCGACTTGAATTCGATCCGCAGCCATTCGTACGACAATCCCAACCGGGTCCTGACCCAGGTGCCAGGTGTTTACCTGCGGGAAGAGGATGGCTTCGGCAACTTTCCAAATATCAGCCTGCGTGGAGTCGACATGGCTCGCAGCGCCAAGGTGACGATCATGGAAGATGGTATCCTGGCCGCGCCGGCAGCCTACGCCGCTCCCTCGGCCTATTACTTTCCCACGGTCGGGCGGATGAGCGCGGTGGAAGTTTTCAAGGGAAGCAGCCAGGTCCAATTCGGACCTCATACCACCGGCGGTGCGATTAACTTCCTCTCCACGCCCATTCCGGACCGCCAGGCGTTCTACATGCGGACGATGTTTGGCACCAATAATGAAATGCGGTTGCACTCCTGGTTTGGCAACACCTGGATCAATCAAGATGGCGAACGCATGGGCTTTGTCGCCGAGGGTTATTTCCGTGAATCCGATGGCTTTAAGACCATTGACCAGGCGGGAAATTACCCGATCCACAATGCCAACGACACCGGCTTTACGAATCGCGAGCCGATGGTCAAGTTCTTCTGGGAACCGAACACGCTGTCCTACCAGCGGTTCGAGGCCAAGTGGGGCTATTCGGCCATGAATGTCAACGAGGGCTATGTCGGCCTGACCGCCGACGACTTCGCCGCTAACCCACTGCGGTCCTACAACGGCACTCGCTTTGATCACATGGCGAACGTGGCCAACCGCAGTTACCTGCGGCATACGCTGGGGGACATCGAGGTGGACCCCTTCATACTGACCCAGACGTTCTACTACACCCGCTTTCATCGCGACTGGTTCAAGCTGGGAAAAGTGATCGACCCAGCCGGTACGTCGTACAACATCTCCAACATCCTCGGCGACCCGATCAGCAACTCAATCGGATACGGCATCCTGACTGGCAGCCAGGCGGGCATACTGCGTCTGCGACATAACGATCGTGACTACTCGACCTACGGATACGATGCCGTGGCCAACCTGGCCGTCGAGGGTCAACAGGCAGATCACGACTTTTCGCTCGGCTTCCGCTACCACCGGGATCGAGTACGGCGTTTTCAACGAGATGATGACTACCTGACGAATGACAACGGCGGGATTGAAAGTGTCAGCGAGGGTGCAGCTGGTGCCGCCGGGGACCGCCGCCAGGAAATCAAGGCGGTCGCTGTTTACCTGCAGGATCGGATGGATTTCGGGCGTATGGTCGTCACGCCAGGTATTCGTTTTGAAAGCCTGCATGCTCGCAATCAGCGATTTCCGGGTGAATTGAAGCCGGTCAAGGATGATAAAGAGACAATGACAATGGCCAGCGGTGGCGTTGGTATGACCTATCGTATGCACGAATCGATGCAGTTAGTCGGTGGCTTCCACCGTGGAGTTTCTCCTCCCTCGCCAAGCAAGATCACCAATGGGATGCGAGAAGAAGAGAGTTTGGCCAGTGAGTTTGGCTTTCGCTTCAAAAATGATGATCGCTTCTGGGCAGCTGAGGTGATCGGCTTCTATACCCACTTCAATGACCTCATCGTGCTGGACAATATCGGCTCGGGTGCAGATCCGGAAAATGATGAGCAGGTGGGGAGCTTGTATGCGACCGGTGTGGAAGCAAGCATCAGCTATGACATGGGCAAGGACCGCGGTTGGGATATCTCCAGTCCCTGGTTTGTCAGCATGACCTATACCGATGCCCGCCTGCTGACCGATACGCTGTCGCAGGATGCCGAGTCGATCTTTGCCGGCGGCCTGTCCGGCGCAAAGGTCCCCTATATTCCCGAGTTCAGCCTCATGGTCGGGATCGGCGCCCACGCGGAGCATTCCGGTATCGACCTGACTGGTATCTATGCCGATCAGACGTTTACCACCGCGTCGAACGAGGTCTTTGACGCCGCCAGTACCGATGCCCGCTTCGGTACCGCCGATGACTACTTTCTCTGGGACCTGTCGGCCTATCACCAGGTGACCGCCAACTGGAAGATCTTTGGCGGTGTCCAGAATGTCTTCGATCGTCGTTATCTGACGACTCGACATCCCTTCGGTCCACGCCCCGGCCCACCGGTATTTGGCTACCTCGGAGTCGAGGCGCAGTATTAACTGCGGTCAGAAGGGTCGCGTGACTAGGGAGTTGAGTGGGCGATGTTGACGTGCTCGGCACCCGACTTCTTGGCGATATCAAGTGCCTTAACAAAGTTGTCGTAGGTCATCGCTTCGTCGCCGCGGATCGTCACCACGCGCGCATTGCTGTCGGCAAGTAACTTCTGCAGCTCTGGACCGAGCTCTGAAAAGCTGGTGAGTTGCTTGTTCAGGAACACCTGGCCGTCGACATCGAGCGTGACCAGGATCTCCTGGGCGTCATTGGTGCCTGCCGCTGCTGTAGGAAGCGAGAGCTTGATGGCAGGTGTCAGAAAAGTGGAGCTGAGCATGAAGAAGATCAGCAACAGGAAAACGCAGTCAATCAACGGACTCATTTCCATCCGCAATTGAGGCCTTCGCTGGCGAGTGATCTTCATCGTTGTCATTCCTTACCAGGTTGACAGTGCCTGTCAGCTGCTGGAGACCGGATCGGTTTCCAGCAGAGTGCCTGCCTCGGCCGTGGTCGTGGTAGGCGACGGGGGTCGCTCGACAGCTGACTCGGCCAGCGGCTCTGGGCGAGTTGGTGGCTGGCCTGGATCTGTCGGCTGGTCATCAAGCCAGGCGTTCAACTCGGCCAGCATCCACTGCATCCGCAATGTGACCGCTGCGACCCGGTTATCAAGGAAATGGTAGACGGCCAGCGTGGGCAGCGCCACGACAAGTCCGAAGACGGTGGTTAGCAGGGCTTTCCAGATGCCGCTTGCCAGATGGCCCGGCTGCACGTTACCACCCTGGGCTTCAATCTGATGAAATGCCTCCACCAGTCCCCAGACCGTTCCCAGTAATCCGATCATTGGAGCCAGGTGACCAATCACTGAGAGCCAGTGGATTCTGGATTCCATCCGCGTGACCTGCTGGGATGCTTCCTGGCCAACCAGCTCTTCGCGCAATGCTGGTGGTCGCCTGCGGTGCGCAAGGAAGCTCTCCGCAACACGCGCCAAAGGTGATCGGGATCGGCGGAGCCAGTCCTGTACCTGTTCAGGCGACTCGCTGGCAAGACGCTGATGGAGATTGCCTTTGAGTTGCTCGTAGGAGCAGGCACGGTAAATGAAAACGATGACCCGCTCGAGTGCGACACAGAGCGCGACGACGCTACAGAGCAGCAACGGGTACATGATGTAACCGCCCCGCTCAAAGAGGTCACTTAGAGTGTATTCCCACATGTGCTCAGCTCGTGGTGCCTGGCAGCAGTCCGGATGGCTTTGATTCGTCGACGTTGTGCAGTCTTATATAGATAGCATGGGTTAGCGATTCAGGCCCGGCCGAACATACGTCGACTTATCGTTAATGAGACTGAGTGTCATTTTTGTGACAAAAAAATCAGCTGTCAATGGGTCCGATGAAATAGTCACACTGGCTGACATCCCGAACGCCCCCTTTTCCAACCATTTTGGCGCTATTCTGTCCTGGCAGCAGAGGCCCGGAGTTTTCACACGGTCAGCTGAGAAAAATGCTCGCCAGGCCGTACCGCTGGATTGACACTCGATCTCATTAAGATAAACTGGTCGATATCAGCTGGCCCGCCGTGGCCAGCCGCTCCTGCTCCCGCCCACAACGCGCCACCGATATGCGACGCCTGCTAAGACAAAACAGCCTGTTCATCGCGCTGCTGATGGTCAGTGCCACAGCACATTGGGCGATTGGCTACCTCGGTGGCGAGGAATACGAGAAGCCGGAAATCTGGTTGCAGGACCAGGCAGCGACAACCGTCTCTGTCCAGCTGGTGGCACCAACAACGCCTCTGCAGCCGGCCGTCGACACTCTGGATGTTAAACAACCGATGGTGGACCAGGTGATTGAGCCGATGGAGATTCCGCAACTGGATCTGCCCGAACAGCCCTTCGAAATTGACTTCCACAAGATCCGACGGCTAGAGCAGCAGCAGCGTGCTGAGTTCACAGAATCCGAGCTGGTTAATCGCCTGACGGAATTCGAGTTGCCAGCCGTGACGCCACTGGCCATACCGGAGTCGCCGCTCGAAGCACTCCAGCGTCCAGAGGTCGACAATCGGCCGATTCAGCCTCGGCCGCTGACCGAGATACCACGTGAGCGGCAGCCGCTAGAGACCGAACCACTGCTGCCAGCCGTATCGCAACCATCCCTACCGCTGCGAGCCCCGACGCCCGATCTGAACGTCGCCCAGCAGGCGGTGGATCTGCCGCGCCAGCTGGACACCTCCGAACCGCTCGAAGATCGCACAATTGCCAGCCAGGGATCCAGCGGACTGGAAGCTGCAGTCAGTATCCGCCGAAGTCGCGAAGTAACCTATCCCCGCGACATGTTGCTGCGTGGTGTCGAGGGGCTTGTCAAATTGACAGTCGTGGTAACTCGCGACGGACGAGCCGGAACGATCCGGATCCAGCAATCATCCGGCCATCCCCAGCTGGACCAGGCAGCGATCACTGCTGCACGCGGCTACCAGTTCCAGCCAGCTCGACGGAATGGCCAGGCGATCGCAACCACGGTCACTTTGCCCGTTCGCTTCACGATCCGAAAGTCAGGGAAATAGGGCCGCGAACTGGTGTTGATTGAACACCGCGGTGAGATTTACCAGCGTCGTGTCACGCAGCAGCGCATGCTGGTTCTCAACAAGTGACAGCTGGCACGCTGAGAAACTTGAGAACGGGTTGATTTGTGGCCGATCTTCCCACACATTTGGTGTGTGAAATAAATCGACCCTGCCCCACTTCCCAGGACCGTCCGCCACCCATGTCCAGATCACTGCAGCCACCTTGGAATGTTCCCTTCAGCCGTCGGACTCTGCTAGCTGCCACGCCAGCCGTGCTGGCTGGCCTCTCCTGGCCGCACACCGCCCACGGGCAGATCGATCCAGCGACACCACCCGCAGCTGCTCCGCGCGGCTGGCAGTCCCTTTTCGACGGCAAGCAGCTTGGTGCCTGGAAGAGCGCAAATTTCGGTGGTGAGGGTGAAGTCCAGGTCCACGACGGCGCCATTGAGCTGGGCTACGGCTCGTCGATGTCCGGCGTCACTTACACCGGCTCCGTGCCCCGAACCAACTATGAGTTACGGCTGGAAGCCCAGCGTGTGGAGGGAATCGACTTTTTCTGCGGCCTGACTTTCCCGGTCAAGGATTCCTACTGCAGCTTCATCGTCGGTGGTTGGGCTGGTGCAGTCGTGGGTCTTTCCAGCATTGACGGCAAGGATGCATCTGAAAATGACACCACCAGCTATATGAACTTTGATAACGGTCGCTGGTACAGAGTGCGGGTGAGAGTCATGGATCGATCGATCCAGGCCTGGATTAATAACAAGCGAGTGGTCAACCAGGATATCGTCGGCCGCACGATTTCGGTACGTAACGAAGTGGAACTGTCGCAACCGCTGGGCTTCTCGACCTGGGAAACTCGCGCCTACCTGCGTGGCATCGAGATCCGCCAACTCCGTTCACGCCCGCCAAGACGATCGAAGTCGAGTGCCGAGTGATGGACGATTACTTCATGCAACTGGCCCTTGAACAGGCCCGCCAGGCGGAGGAACAGGACGAGGTACCTGTTGGTGCGGTGATTGTCCACGGTGACCAGTTGATCGCAGCAGCTCACAACCAGCGAGAGCAGCTGCGCGATCCAACGGCCCATGCGGAGATGATTGCCATCACCCAGGCTGCCGAGTCGATCGGTGGCTGGCGACTTGTGAACTGTACCCTCTATGTGACTCTGGAACCCTGCCCGATGTGTGCTGGGGCGATTCTCCAGGCCCGAATCTCGCGGCTCGTTTACGGTGCCATGGATCCCAAGGCGGGCGCCGTGGGGTCACTCTACCAGCTACTGGCTGACGATCGGCTGAATCATCAGGTCGAGGTGACGCCGGGTGTACTGGCTGGTCCCTGCGGCGAAATACTGACCAACTTTTTCGCTCACCAGCGATCGCTTGGCAAGAAGTAAGCAGTTGCTTACTGGTTGAAATCTTCCGACTTGAGGATGTAGCCACGGGTTGGCATGTCAGACTTACGGTTGTTGGGTGTCAGCAGCGACTGGTAGACGGTGTAGTCGATGCCATCGCTCAATGCCTTCGTGCTGCCATCTGCAAAACCAACGATCACGACACCACTATGGGCACTTGACGGGCGTGCCGAGAGGGTCGCTGTGGGGGTGTTCTCATCACCGCCATTGATAAAGGCAACCGGGGGAATATCGAGGCTGTTCCCGTAGGCGGGGTTGTTTGGCAATCCACTCAGCACGGATGCAGGCAGGTTGTCGATCTGGAACTTGGGCTTGGCGGTGGCGAACAGCCAGCCAAATGTATTGTTCAGTCGTGCTGGCTCATTCAGCAGGCCGGTCGCGTGCCAGTAAATGGCCTGCAGGTTTTCACTCACCAGGATCGTATTGCCGAGTCCATCCTTGAGGTCCGTGGAGGTGACGCGGGCATTGGGCAGGCTGGCCAGGTCGTGGAATACGCCGTTGGCTTTTCGCTGTGCCCAGATCAGCAGGTTGGGATAATCAAATGTCGCCCGCCCAAACGTGTTCATCTGCAGGTCAACGGTCCGCGGCAGGTAACCGGCATTCACGGCGTACGACGTGTAAGGCGGCTCATTCGTAAAGACCTGGACAAAGTCGCCCTTGCTGTTAACGGCCCCGACAGCACCATCCGACGTGGGATCCTCGGGACATGTCATCACGCCCAGCGATGGTGTAATCAAATCTGTCAGGGCGACAGACGGGTCGCGCCAGCTTTCCCAGACCGGCTCCTGGTCCATGAATCGAAGGATGCTCACAGTCCAGGACGCGTTCTTGAAGATCGCCGGATTGACGGGGTCACGACCGACGATTTCACGATACCCCGGATACCGTCCCTTGGCATTTTCGTACAGGTTGATTGCCGTCACCAGCTGCTTGACATTGTTCAGGCATTGCGTCCGCCGAGCGGTCCGTTGGGCGGCGCCGATGCCGACCAGTAGCAAGCCCATCAAGAGACTGATGATTGCTATCACCACCAGTAATTCGACGAGTGTGAAACCGCGGTTATGACGACGTGGCATACCGATGTGCTCCTGGAGTACGAGAGTTCCCTTGCCCAGCTGTGCCCGCTCGAGATGTGATACAGCAGACAGGTGTGACCTGATAAAAGCCCGTTTCAGTCACCAATCTATAGTTGCAGATTCCCATCAATCCGTCCACTGGATTGACGCGCAGTTCGACTTTCATAGCTGTTTCGCGTTGGACACTCTGTGGCAGGGAAGCAGAGTTGACCATTAATTAGTTCGTCCAGGAAAGTCCTGCCTGGCCTGCAATTCCCGGCGTACCGTATCCAAATACTTCCTGGTACTGCTCATCCAGCAGGTTATCGATGCGGGCGAACAACCGCCAGCTTTCATCCAGCTGCCAGGATCCGTAAAAGTCCAGCTTGTAGTATTCAGCCAGCAGATTCGCGCCGTCACGGCGTTCTCCCACATAGAGCATCTGCAATCCGACGCTGGCGCCGGGCCTGAGTTGCCGGTCGATAGTCAGCAGGACCAGGTCCTGCGGCCGGCGGGCCAGCGCCTGCCGGCTGATCGCATCAATTGCATCATCAAAGGTATAGCTGGCGGTGACCGTTGTATTTTCACTGAGCAGCCAGCGCAGCGTCACCTCCACGCCTGCCGATCGTGCCCTGCCCACATTCTCCAGCGCGCCGAAGGGACCCAGCGACGAATTGGGGTTGAAGACGATCAGGTTGCGAAAGTCGTTGCGGAAGAGAGTCGCGTCAACCACCATCGATCCATTGTCAAAACGCTGCTCAATTCCGACGTCCCAGCCTCGACTGGATTCGGGAATCAGGTCGGGGTTGCCGAACGAGAAGAGATTCTCGGCCAGCGCCGGTGCGCGGAAGCCGGTCCCCAGCGAGCTATGGATCGAGCGGCCCTGTTGATCCAGTCGCAACACCGAGGCCAGGCGGTAAGTGCTGGCGCGGCCGGCGCTGCTGTAATCGTCCCAGCGGACGCCGACCGTGGTGTGCAGGCGTTCGCCGTAGCTGAAGTGATCCTGCAGGTAAACGGCGCTGTCCCACTGGCGAGCCAGCGGATTCTGATCTGATGAGGCCTGTTCCTGCTGGTAACTCGCTCCCACCGTGAACTGGTTCCTCTCGCTCAGCAACAAATTGGCCTGGTAGTCCACCAGCCGGGTCTGTCCAAGGTACTGCGAGGGTGCCAGGCCGGGATCGGTATCGCGACGGTCATAGTCAGTCAGGCTGAAGCCGACAAGGTGCTCAATGGCGCCCTCCATCTCCAGCTTCTGTAACTGGATGCGATGAAAGAACTGGTCGCTGAGATTCTCACGGATCAGGTTGTCGACCGGTTGGCCGCTGAAAAAGTCAAAGTCGTCGATCTCGGCTCGTGCATCCGAGTAACGGAAGACGTAATCGACGTGCAGGCCGCTTTCCAGTTGTGTGCCGAAGCGACCTGACAGCGTGCCATTGCTGTAGCCATCCCGCTCTCGATTCCCCAGAGCCTCACTGGCATGAGAAATCCCGTGGCTGTCGAGGAAGGATCCGCCAAGCGAATAGTAGCTCGTCTGATTACCACCCGACATCGACAGGCTGCTGCGACTTGTTCCATAGCTACCTCCCATGCCGCTGACGGTCAGTCGCGGTGAGCCCTCGCCACGGCGGGTGACAATGTTAATCACACCTCCGATGGCGTCGCTCCCATAGAGCACGCCCTGGGGACCACGGATGATTTCAATCCGCTCGATGTTGTCCACCGACATGTTGGCAAAGTCGAACTGGCGTGAGGCATTGGAGGGATCATTCAGCGGGATGCCATCGAGCAAGACCTTGGTGTGAGCAGAGTTGCCACCACGCAGGAAGACCGATGTCAGCCCACCCTGAGCACCTTGCTGAGCAACCGATATTCCTACCCTCCCGCGCAGCACCTCGAGGACCGTGGTTTTCTGTGACCGCTGGATCTCTGCGGCCGTGATGACCTCGTAGGAACTGCCGACTCGACCTGCGTACATCGCCGTGCGGCCTGGAGCCAGCACCGCTGCAGGTTCCAGAGGATTGGCCGGGAACGCTGGCGGGAAACCCTCGACGACGGTCTCAGGCAGGGCTGGTCGGTCCGCTGCACTCCGTTGGGCCGGCTCGTCGTCTTGATTCTCTGCGCTGACCACCAGCTGGACCGGCTGTTGGCCTGGTAGTGGCAGCGAGGCAGCGGCCAACAGAGTCGCGACCAGGCCGACCAGGCCGACCAGGATCGGCCGACTCCTGCTACAGATCGTATTGGTCATGACTAGACTCTTCCTGGATCCCGCAGAAAGTTGTCTCACGTTGATCGGTCAATCCCCAGTTATCCTGGCTCGGGTTCACTCGACCTGCCGGCCTTCCCAGCCCCTGCTGGACCAGTGGCACGTCGGCGTTCGTTCCCCATACAGTCGCGGGACGGCGGGAGCTTTGCACTCCACTTCCCTGGCGATTGACTCCCTGGCTGCCGACCCCTGGTCAGGGCACGGCAACAATCTGCAGCTATCGATTATGTCGGTTATTCCGGTTGTAGGACTTAACCCCTAACCTGTAAGCGGCCACGCCAAAACTGTAACCTGTAAGCTGTAGCCACTATCCACTGACCACGATCGTTTCACCGTGACTATCTATCTCGACCACAATGCCACCACCCCGGTGGCACCGTCCGTGACGGAGGCGATGCTGCCATACTTCGGCGAGCATTTCGGTAACCCCTCCAGCGACCACTCAGTCGCACAAGCCCCCCGTGCCGCGATCGCCCGTGCACGGGGCCAGCTGGCCCAATTGCTGGGTGCCGGCGACGAAGAGATGATCTTCACGTCGGGCGGGTCCGAGGCGAACAACATGGCACTCAAGGGCGTCATGTTCCAGCATCCACCAGCATCCACTCATCTGGTGATTTCGAATTTTGAACATCCTGCCACGATTCAGCCCGCCCTGTTCCTGGAGCGGATGGGATACCAGCTGACTCGCGTGCCCGTGAATGCCGCTGGCGTGGTAGATCCCCAGCAGGTGGCTGACGCCCTCCGTCCCACCACGCGGCTGGTCAGTATCATGCATGCCAATAACGAGATCGGCACGCTGCAGCCGATCCGCGAGATTGCCGATTTGTGTCACAGCCGCGATGTACTGGTCCACAGCGATGCTGCCCAGAGCATGGGTAAGCTGGCGGTGAAAGTAGATCAGCTGGGTGTCGACATGCTGAGCATTGCTGGCCACAAGATGTATGCTCCCAAGGGAGTCGGAGCACTGTACCTGCGTAGCGGACTGCAACTGGAGCCCCTGATTCACGGTGCCAACCATGAGGGCGGCCGCCGGGCCGGTACCGAAAATACCGCCTACTGGGTAGGACTGGGTGAGGCGGCGCGACGAGCCGAGCAGCAGCTGCCGCAGGCAGGCGACCAGCTGGGGCGGTTGCGTGACCTCTTGCTCGAACTGCTCGAAAGTGAAACAGGACGTCAACTGTCGGTCAACGGAGCTGCTGCAGATCGCCTCCCCAATACATTGAGCGTGAACTTTCCCGAAGTCATCGGTAGCGAGCTACTGGCCCGGACTGACCAGATCTGTGCCTCCACCGGAGCGGCCTGTCACAGCGGCGAGACCCGGCTCTCCGATACCCTGCTGGCAATTGGACTCGATCCTGAGCAGGCCCGTGGTACGGTGCGATTGAGCCTCGGTTGGTCTACCAGCCAGGACGATGTCACGACCGCCGCCCGTATGCTGGCCGCTGCCTGGCGGGAGCTGAGCAGCGGAAATCTGTCAGACAGCAGTCAGGCAGACGACGGATGACCGACCAGCTCAGACATTCGACCGGCATCGACGGTCTCGATCAACTGCTTGGCGGTGGCTTGATCCCCGGCACCCTGACAGTGGTGGTGGGGGCCACTGGGATTGGCAAAACTCAGCTGGGCGTCCAATTCGCCGCTGCCGGCCGTGACCAGGAAGGTCAGCCCGGCGTGTTCTTTGACATGTCGGCCCGCGGGGACTCCCAGTCGCATCAGGAATACGCCCAGCGGATTGCAGGCTGGCAACTTGAGAGCCTGCCAGCAAGTCAGCTGACGGCAGCTCGTAGCTACCAGCTGGAACAGAGCTGCGGGGACTACCTGCATATATTCGAACAGCAGGGGCGCCGAGTCACACGCCGTGATCTGGATTGGGACGAGTGGCATGCATGGCAGGCCCAGCTGAATGCCAAGCTGACGACGACGATCGCCTTTCTGTATGGCAACCTGGTCCGGGGCCGGCGGCGAATTGTGATCGACGGCATTGAACCGGTCGAGCGGGCCAATGAGTCAGTGCAGCTGAATATGTTCGAATACATCTACCACCAGGTCGTGCGCAAGGATCCGGAATGGGTTGCCCGTGACCTGTTCCGGCAGGATTTTCACCAGCAGGCATCGGCTGCGGCCCAGCATCGCTATCAGGTCGCCGAGGTGAGCTGCCTGCTGCTGTATACCGCGCATGAAACCATGCTCGAGGAGATGATCGCACGACCGCTGGGTGAAGGCGATGCACTGGCCAATGCCAACACGCTGATTTACATGGGTAAAGTCAAACAGGGTGATCGGATTGGGCGTTCGCTCTACATTGCCAAGCACCGTGGCAGCGAATGCAGCGATCAGCTGATTCCCTTCCAGATCGACGAGCAGGGCCTGAAGTTGTCGCCGGGCAGTGACTGAGCGATCTGTGTCCGGGCCTGGAATTCCCCAAGCTGAATTGCGTCAGTTTCTCCGGATCAGCTCAACTGACGAGGCCGGGGCGACGATAGAGCCAAGAAGGACTTTTGCGCACCAGTTCGATCGCTTCATGAGTCAAATTCACCCAACCGCCGTGGTTCACGAAGATGCCCTGCTGGGACTGGGAGTGTCACTCGGACCCAACAGCGTGATCGAGGCTGGCGCTGTCGTCGGCGATGCCTGCCGGTTGCACACCGGAGCGGTGGTTCGCAGCGGCTGCACGCTTGGTATTCGCAACATCATTGGCGAGTACAGCATTGTCGGTGCCCGGCCTCAACATCAGCGTGCTGGCGACGACATCGGGCGGCTGGTCATCGGCGACCGTAATGAGCTGCGTGAGCACGTCACCATGCACTGCGCCGTGGAACTTGGTGACGTGACCCAGATGGGTGATGACAACCTGCTGATGGTCGGTGCACATGTCGGCCATGATTGTCAACTTGGCAGCCAGTTGATCATCGCCAACAACGTGCTGCTCGGTGGACACGCGGTGGTTGAGGATCACGCTTACCTGTCGGGTGCCGTGGCAGTCCACCAGTTTTGTCGAGTTGGCCATAGTGCCATGGTGGGTGGACAGTCGCACCTGACCCGCGACGTCCCCCCCTACATGACCATCGATGGCCTCACCAGTCGCGTCGTGGGACTCAACACGATCGGACTGCGACGTCAGGGCATCCGCGGGGAGCAGATTCGCCGGCTCAAGCAAGCCTATCGGATTCTCTATCGCAGTGGGCTCTCGCACGGATCCGCTGTCGAGCAGATCGGAGCTCTCCCGCAGGACGACATGGTCCAGCACCTGCACGATTTCCTCCAGGCCAGCAGCCGCGGCTGCCTGCCAGCGCGACGCAGCAGCAGCTCGCTTACATCCGACCCGGCCGATGACGTGCCGCCGATCCGCCGAGTGGCCTGAGCCGGAAGAGCAGTGTCAGGATCCGATCCATATCGATCCGCCGAAGGTGGAGCGAATGGACGGGGGGCGCAAGGAATCGCCTGCGGCGCAGTGCCATCGAGTTCCTGCCAGGTTTCGGTCGGACGCAGCAGGCGTCTAGCGGAGGGCTGCCTGGGCTGCAGCCAGCCGGGCAATCGGAACTCGGAACGGCGAGCAGCTGACATAGTCCAGGCCGCTGCGATGACAGAAATCGATCGATTCGGGATCGCCTCCATGTTCTCCGCAGATGCCAACCTTGAGGTGCTTTCGTGTCTGCCGCCCCTTCGCGACTCCCATCTCCACCAGTTGCCCGACACCGCTCGTGTCGAGCGTTTGGAAGGGGTCCCGAACCAGCAGTTCCTGCTGCAGGTAGTCCGGTAGAAATGTATTCACATCGTCACGACTGTAACCAAACGTCATCTGGGTCAGGTCATTTGTGCCGAAGCTAAAGAAGTCGGCGTGTTCGGCCACTTCGTCTGCAGTCAGAGCTGCTCGCGGGATTTCGATCATTGTGCCGATCAGGATACCCAGCTGCCCGCGGTATCCCTGCTTGGTCTTAACCTTCTCAATGGCGGTCAGCGCACGTTCTCGCAAGACCTTGAGTTCTGTTGCCGTGCCGACCAACGGAATCATGATCTCTGCGACTGCATTGATCCGCCGCTGCTTGCAATGGATAGCTGCCTCGACAATGGCCGTGACCTGCATGTCGAGGATTTCCGGGTAGGTGATGCTAAGTCGGCAACCACGATGCCCGAGCATCGGGTTTGCCTCGTGCAGCTGTTCAGCACGGGCACGAATCTCGGCTGGTTTGAGGCCCATCCGCTGAGCCAGCTCAGCCCTGCTCTTGTCATCATGCGGCAGGAACTCATGCAGCGGCGGATCGAGCAAGCGGATGGTAACGGGCAGTCCCTTCATGGCGGTGAAGATGCCGACAAAGTCCTTGCGTTGGAAGGGCAACAGTCGTGAGAGTGCCTTGACCCGCTGCTTTTGTGAGTCCGCCAGGATCATCTGCCGCATCCAGGAGATCCGGTCCTCCTCGAAGAACATGTGCTCGGTGCGACAGAGGCCGATCCCCTCGGCACCGAACTGGCGAGCCCGCAGTGCATCCTGCGGCGTGTCGGCATTGGTGCGAATCTGCAGCTGCCGGTACTTGTCCGACCAGCGCATGATGCGGGAAAAATCACCCGACATCTTGGGCTCGACGGTGGCAATTGCTCCTAACATGACTTCACCGCTGGAGCCATCCAGCGAGATCAGATCCTTGTCAGTGTAGCTGCGCCCGTCGATCGTGAAGCGTCGTCGCGGCCCGTCGATCTGGACCTGTCCGGCACCTGCCACGCAGCAGCGTCCCCAGCCGCGTGCCACAACAGCTGCATGGCTGGTCATGCCACCGGTGCTTGTCAGGATGCCGACGGCGCTGTGCATGCCATCGATATCTTCCGGGCTGGTCTCCTTGCGGACCAGGATGACCGCTTCACCAGCCGCTGTTCTCTCGACAGCTTCGAGTGCGGAAAACGCTGGCCTGCCCACGGCCGCTCCGGGTGATGCCGGCAGGCCACGGGTCAGCACGTTGGCCTGTTTTTTGGCAGCCGGGGAGAAGCTCGGCAGCAGCAACTGAGTCAGGTCGTCAGCGGGGATTCGCAGCAGTGCTGTGCGTTCGTCGATCAGGCCCTCGCGAACCATGTCGCAGGCGATCTTGACGGCCGCCGCACCGGTCCGCTTGCCTGTTCTCGTCTGTAACATGAACAGCGTGCCACCTTCAATCGTGAACTCAATGTCCTGCACGTCGCGATAGTGCTGCTCAAGAATGTTCTTGATCTCCAGCAGCTGTTTGTAGACTGCCTTGTTCCAGTCACGCATTTCGATGACCGGTTGGGGTGTGCGGATTCCGGCAACCACATCCTCACCCTGGGCATTGATCAGGAACTCGCCGTAAAACTCGTTCTTGCCGGTTGAGGGATTCCGTGTGAAGGCCACGCCAGTGCCTGAGTCGGTCCCCATGTTGCCGTAGACCATCGACTGGACGTTGACAGCCGTGCCGAGCAGCCCGCGGATATTCTCGACCTCGCGATAACGGATGGCCCGGTCTGTATTCCAACTGGAAAAGACAGCTTTAATAGCCAGCTCCAGCTGCTCGATCGGGTCCTGTGGAAAATCCTTGCGGGTGTGCTTGCGATAGACCTTCTTGTAGGACTCACACAGCTCGATCAAACCAGCGGTCGGAACATCGGTGTCTTCGCTGACCTTGTACCGCTTCTTGATTTTCTCAAAGGCCTGCTCGAAATGCTGATGGCCAATTCCCATCACGACATCGCCAAACATGTTGATCAGGCGACGGTAGGCGTCGTAGGCGAAGCGGGGATTATCGGTCGCCGCCGCCAGGCCCTCAACAGAAATATCTGTCAGACCCAGGTTGAGGATCGTATTCATCATTCCCGGCATCGAGACAGCGGCACCGCTGCGGACCGATACCAGCAGGGGGTTGCTCTGGTCACCAAATTGCTTGCCCAGCTCGCTTTCCAGTGTCCCGATGTTGCGCTGCACTTCACGCATCAGTCCGCGCGGGAGCTGCTGACTGGCTCGGTTATAGGCATCGCAGACCTTGGTCGTGATGGTGAATCCGGGAGGTACCGGCAGACCAATACTGGTCATCTCGGCGAGGTTAACTCCTTTGCCACCAAGCAATTCTTTCTGGCCACCGTCGGTCCGAGTCTGACCGAAGTAGTAGATCATTGTCTCGCCCCGTCGCCCCGGTGTCTGTTTCGCCATGCTGTTGTCGTGCCTTCCAGGTTATTCAGTTCGCCAGCGAGGGGGTATGTCTACCTCGACAGCAGAAAAACCACGCCCTTGACACCTGACTGGTTGTATCATGGGTGGCCTTGCCGTCGACATTGACGGTCAGGCGTTCGAGAACAACGCAACGCTACTCGAAATCAACGCCCCGGCTCGTGGTATCTATGAATCAGATCTTGTTCTGTGGTGAATCTTTCGAGTCTATCAACGCCCTGTCAGATCGTCAATTGAGCCGCATCTGCAAGTGCGATAGAGTCTCATGCAAAGTGATTTAAGCCCTCAACAGCAGGCATTGGAGCTGCCCTCGCCCGCCTCGGCGCTCCGCTGGCTGATGCTGGTCTTTGAACTTGGCTTGATGCCAGTTGCCTGGCTGCTGGGCTGGTTGCTGGGATTATGGTCCTGGCAACAGGTTTTTCTCTTGCCCCTGCCAGCGGAATGCCTGCCATTGTTAGGCCTGGGACTGCTGGCCACACTGCCCATGTTGTTGCTGCTGCTGCTGGTCATGCAGTCGACCTGGTCGGCTGTCATTCGACTGCGTGAAGTGGTCGACCAGTTCGTCCGGACGACGCTCAGTAATGCCTCGATCTGGATGCTGGCTGCACTCTCGCTGGCCGCTGGCCTGGGGGAAGAGTGGCTGTTTCGCGGCCTGTTGCAAGCGGGGCTGGCTGACTGGTGGGGGGAGGCCTCCGCACCGCAAGCGATCCTGGTGGCAGCAGTGATCTTCGGATTGTGCCACTGGCTCACGCACCTCTATTTCCTGGCAGCTTTCCTGATCGGTATCTACCTGGGATGGCTCTACTGGTGGACAGAGAGCCTCGTCGTGCCGATCGTGGCTCACGCCCTCTACGACTTGATCGGACTGCTAGTGATCACGCGAGCTGGTCGCAGTGAAACGCCTGCAGCGAGTTAGCGGTCTGCAGAGACGCCGAGGCAGGTCCGTAGGACCGGCATACCATAGGCCTTCGCCTGCGGCGTCAGCCCCGCGGCGAAGAACCATCGGGTTGTTGACGGGGGACATCACCATCGGGTTGTTACAGCACGCCGCCCCAGAGAGGCAGGGTTCGCTGCAAAATCCCGCAGGGTGGAGGACAGTAGACCTTCACCGGTACCTGTTCACAGATCACGCGAGGAACACATCGTTCCACCGTATAAGGCACCTGCTTGGTAATGCAGCGAGGTACGGTGATCGTCCTGGTGTAATGTATCGGCTTGCAGACCGTGTAAGGCACCTGCTTGACCTTGGTTTCGGTCTCGTAACGGCAGACCGTGTAAGGTACCTGCTTGCTCTTCTGTTCCTGCACGATTCGGCAGACACGGTAGCTGCAGGTGCGAGTCTTGGTTTCCGGAACGATCCGGCAGACACGGTAGCTGCAGTGCTTGACTTTCGCTTCACGGACCAGTCGGCAGACACGATAGCTGGTTGTCCGCGACTTGGTCTCGGGCACCATCGTGCAGACCGTGTAGGGCACCTGCTTGCTCTTCTGCTCCCGCACGATTCGGCAGACCTGGTAGTTGCAGGTCCGCGTCTTGGTTTCCGGAACAACCCGGCAGACTCGGTAGGGACACTGCTTGGTGCAGGTCTCTGTGACCCAACGACAGGCGGTGTAAGGAACCTGCTTGTTGACCACTTCCCGCTGGTACCGCACGCAGTCGATTTCCTGTTGCTTGACCTGCGGCACCCAGACTCGCTTGCAGATCTGGCGAGGGGGACACTGGATCTTCACAACATGGCAACGGCCAGGAATAAAGGTTCGCCGACAGGTGCAGGGATCCCAACTCCAACAGCCCGGCTCACGTACAACCCGCTGAATCACCGGGCCAGGACATTCTGTAATCTGGGTGTCCCAGTAACCGCAACTGACCTGGATCGTCTTCTTGTAATGAACCGGCTTGATCTTCACATGCCGCTGGTTGCGATATTTGGTCTCGTAGACCGGCTTGCGGACCTGGTAACTGACGTTTCGGACACGAGTTTCCCAGAGGATCCGGGGGACCGTGTAGCTGATCGTCCGCGACTTGGTTTCCCAGACTGGCTTGGAAACGGTGTAGTTGCAGGTCCGGTACTTGGTCTCGTAAACCGGTTTATGGACGGTGTAATTGACCGTCCGGGTCTTGGTCTCCCAGACCGGCTTGATTGTCGTGTAATGGATGTCGCGGATCTTGGTTTCCCAGATCAACTTGGGGAGTGTGTAGCTGATTGAGCGAGTCTTGGTTTCCCAGACTGGCTTGGAGACCGTGTAATTGCAGGTCCGGTATTTCGTTTCATAGACCGGCCGGCTGACCGTGTAAGAACAGTCCTTCAGCTTGGTTTCACGAACATAGCGAACACAGTTGACCTGTTTCTGATCGTAGACCGTCTCGGTGACCGTCCGCTGACAGACAATATGTTGCTTTTCGAAGACCACGCGGCGTTTGGTCCGCATCACGATGTGGCACGGTTGCTGGGCAGCACAAAATGCTGCTGACTGATCGGAGCCGCAATTTCGATAATTGGCCAGGCCAAGATAGGATGCGGACACAGGACCGCTGGTCAGAACCAGGAAACAGAGGATTCCCAGTACCACGCGAATGGCGCGAGTCATGATGTTTCTCCTTCGCATTTGTCTCACCGCAGTTCACCCACATCCGCCGCCAGGCAGCAGGGTGAAGACCGGTTGTTATTTCCTGAAGCAAACTTGGCCGGTTCTGCTCCATCAAGTGATCAAGCGGGCTGCCCTCAACCCGCTCGGCGTGGCAGAATCCTGTCTGCCCCGGCGTGAATACGAGTCAGCAGGACTCGCTTCCGCCGGCACCCTCTAACACCGGTCATCAGTAGGTATCGTCAAGTTGGCGAATTCGCTTGAGATGCAATGGCTGGATAACTTGAATTTGCTAAAAGCGGTGGGGTCGTTCAGATAAAGTGGGTAAGTCGCATCGAACGGGATTCGCCGGTCGGGACGACTTGAGACTGATTTTTCCAGTCGATACAGTAAGATTCGCCGGTCGTGGAGGACAACTCCCCTCAGCCCGGCGCGGTACCCGGAGGAACATGTCACGATGGCCACTCGAGAGGATCTGTCAGAAGATTGTGACCGTGGCGATGAAGTCTCCCGCGTTGTCAGCGGCCGGCTGAGCCTCTACCTGAGGGAACTTCAGCGGTTGGTCCACAACGGGCATGAGACCACCAGCTCAACACAGCTCGGCCGTATGCTCGGAGTTACTGGTGCCCTGGTCGGTTACCGTGGATTCATCCAGCAGGGATTCCACGTGGCGATTGCCTTCGACAACGATCCCGACAAGGCCGGCAGCGCGATTGAGGGAGTGCCCATTTTCGCCATGCATCAGCTGGCCAGCCAACTGGCGGAGCAGCGCATCAAGCTGGCCGCCCTGGCTGTTCCCATGACCGCTGCACAGTAGGTTGCCGACCAGCTGGTGCAGGCTGGAATTGAAGGGCTGTTGAATTTTGCCCCCGTCACTCTCAAACTGCCAGCCCGCGTCCACCTGGTGGCAGTTGATCTGGCTGTCGAGCTGGAGCAACTCTCATTCGCGGTTGTGAATAAGCGACGATCTCACTAAGTTGATTAGTTCACTGGCGGCTCGCTCAAGCCGAGTGAGAATACCCCGTGGTGTAATTGGTAGCACTACAGATTTTGGTTCTGTCAGTCTAGGTTCAAGTCCTAGCGGGGTAACTTGAAGAGCCCTTGGATTCACGCCTGGAACAGGTAAAACGAGCACCTGCTCAGCCCTGCCCGCTGGATTGCCGCGCCATGATTCGGACCGGCTATATTCTCAACCGTCGCGATGACCAGATCTGGTTCCTCGCCCTTCCCCTGGTGGCCTTGGCCGCTGCGCTCGGAAGCCAGGCCTGGTTACCCTACGTGGCCCTGGCTTCGGTCAACCTCTGGATCACTGTGCCGCACCACTTCGCCACCTGGGCTCGCACCTACGGTATCTCGGAGGACTGGCGACGCTTCAAGGAACGCTTGATTGTCGGACCGCTGGTGATCTTCGCGGTCATCTTGACCGGGCTCCAGGTCGCTCCGATCAGCCTGCTACTGATCATTGCACTCTGGGATTCGCAGCACAGCATCATGCAGCAGCATGGCTTTGGCCGTATCTATGACTTCAAGGCCGACTCGGGCAGCCCCCGCACGCCCCGGTTTGACCTGGCCCTGCACTGGATCCTCTATAGCAACATGTTCCTCAATGCGCCCCTGTTTGTGACCATGTGGCTGCGAGAACTGTACCGGCTGAACCTGCTGGTTTCGATTGAGGCAGTGCGGATCGTGCAGACGATCTCCTGGACCGTGACCGCCCTCTACCTGCTGATCTACCTGCTGCATGTGGTCCGCGGACTCAAGCAGGGATACCCGATCAATCCGATGAAATATCTGTTCATCGTGGCCAGCTATTTTCTCTGGTATGCCGCTGCCTGGAATACCGCCTCGATTCTCGTGTTCGGCATCGCCCATCGCTTGATGCACGGTCTGCAGTACCACGTGATGGTCGTTAGCTATATGAAACGCAAGAACAGGAACCAGCCGACTGGTAGCTTCTGGCTGCTGCGGCAATTGCGGCGCGGCAACGTGACCGTCTACGTCATGGCAGCACTGGTCTACGCCATTTTCTTCCAACTCCTCACGCTGGGACCGCTCGATGAATTCGGCTTCGGTCTGCTGGTCTTTGTCGATCAGTATCAGGCCATTCCGGAACACGGCATCTCCGCCATGCCGCACTGGCTCGGCTATCACATGTTTGCCGAAGCGATCCTCAGTTCCGTGGCCGTGATCCACTACTATTTCGACTCCTTCATCTGGAAGGTGCGAGATCAGTCCGTGCAGGAGGGCTTATGATCCGCCACGTCTGGACCAATTATCGAATCCTTGTCTACGGGCTGGCCGCCATAGCCCTGCTGGGGATTCACGAAATCACCGCCCTGCGGTACTTTTCCGCGGGTATCCACCCCCAGACCCTGCGCAATACCGACTATGCGGACAAGCTCCAGCGAATACACCTCTACCAGGATCGGGAGCGTAGCGTTGCCCGGGTCCTCAATCAACTCTATCCCCAGGATCCAGATGCCGTCTTTCTGCGCGGTCTGGAAGTGGAGTACGGCGGTGGAGGCCTGACCTCCGCCTGCCGCTTCTATGCCCGCGCCGTCGCCAGTGGGGTGATGCACAGCGAGGATATGCTCTACATGGCAGCCGTCTGTCAGGAAATCAACCGGGCGCCGGCAGGTGAACTGCAGCAGGCAGTTGATCGCTGGCGACGGAGCCATCCACATAGCGAAAAATATGGCCTGCAGCTGCGATTCGCCAGCTTTCAACGGTCAGGTGACCCTGCCAGGTTTGCCGATGCTGCCCTGCGATCTGTACCCTACGCCCGACTGCAGAGGTTTGATGCAGTCAACATGGCTGTCTTTATCCAGGTCAAAGGTGCCACAGTCAACGTCGCCGATCTGAGAGCCCGGCTGGTCCAAGCCGGCTTCGTGCCACGCTAGTTTCTCTGCACGTCTCCAGGGCGAACCCGCAACCAGTGACCAGTAACGCGCTTACCCCTGCGGATACTGTCGACAGTACTCGTAGACTGCCATCGACGCGGCGGTTGCCACGTTGAAGCTGTGAGGTGGGCCAAATACCGGGATCTCCACCACCCAGTCAAGGATCGAGAGAATCTCGCCATCCAGACCCTGCCGCTCGTGTCCCAGCACCAGTACGCAGGTATGGGGAAACTCGAATTCAGTCAGCGGCGAAGAACCGTTGGTCTGTTCCAGGCCGATCAGTGGCATGCCACCATCCTTGAGTTGCTGGAGTACTGGCAGCAGTGACCGATGGGTCTCGATATCCAGTTGCTGTTCGCCACCGCGCGAGATCTTCTCATCCAGCCTGCCGCTACCACAGGTAATAATCCGGCGTATGCCGCTACAGCTGGCCAGCCGCACGATCCGTGACAGATTAACGCGACTCCGGAGTGCCGGACATGCCAGCACCAGCGGCCGCTCAATCGACAACGGACTGGCCGGCTTGTGACGTTGCTGCTCGAAGTTACTCATGCCTGCCGTTCCCATGATCAAGCAGATGTTGCCAGGCCCGTGATTCCAACCAGTGCCCCCGCCAGCACGATCCAGGCTGGTGAAACCTTGTACTTGAGCGAGGCAATACTGGCGGCTACCAGCAAGGCCAGGGAAACCCAGGCCACGCCAACTGCAGCTTGGTCAGCATCCAGCACAAGCAATAGCGGATAGGAGAACTTGATCACCACCGCTGCCATCAATCCCAGCGAAGCAGCATTGACGCTGTCGAGGAACAGGGCTGTCGCTTTCCAGGATCTCAGTCGGGGGATAATCGGCCCGGTGACAGCGACCAGCAGGAACGATGGCAGGAAGATGCCGACCGTTGCCACCGCCGCGCCTGCCAGCTGCATGCCGAACCCCTGCCCCTCCATCAGCAGATAGCCAATAAAAGTCGCGGTGGAGAGAATCGGCCCGGGTGTGAACTGGCCAATCGCAATTGCATCGATCAACTGATCGGATGTCAGCCAGCCGAGCTGGTGGACCAGCTCCCCTTCCAGGTAGGCCACCAGTACATAACCGGTGCCATACAGCACCGCTCCAACCTTGAGGAAGAAGAGGAAGACGGCCAGCAAGGTCGCGCTGGCCGAGAGAGTTGCAGTTGCTGTCGCACCGGCAAGCGGTGCTGCGGAGAGCAGTCCCAGGCCGCTCGCTTGGGGACCCGCTGGCGGTGGATCGGGCCTGGGAGCCTGGCTGGGCGGACCATCCTGCCAGCCGGTCATCGCCAGCATCAGGCTGCCCAGCAGGCTGCCGACCAGCAGGGCCAGGACCTCGTTGCCGGGCCAGATCAACGGCGCGGCGGCCACAGCCAGGGCGATCAGGCCAAGTCGGGTGCCGCGTAGCGCCTTGCGACCCAGCCGCCAGACGGCTGCCAGGATGATTGCCAGGACAACCGGCCGGATACCTGCCAGCAACGGTGCGGCCTGCGGCAGGTGGCCAAAGCTGACATAAGCTGCAGCTAAAACGGTGGTGATCAGGATCGCGGGTACCAGGAAACAGAATCCGGCGACCACAAGTCCCTTCAGACCAGCTCGCTGGTAGCCAATGTGGATCGCCATTTCCGTCGAGTTGGGGCCTGGGATCAGGTTGGTGGCACCCATCAGGTCGAGGAACTGCTGATGGCTCAGCCACTTCCTGCGCTTGACAACTTCCTCTTCCATAATCGCAATATGCACTGCCGGACCACCAAAACCGATGGTACCCAGTTTCAGGAACAGGCGGGCAAGTTCGTGCAATCGATGCATGGGAAGTAAAGTCTGGCAGAGCGCCGGCTGCTGACGACTCCCTCGATGGAGCGGTCAATCGGGCCGCATGGGAATCATCTCAGTTGCTTCTCCAGCCCACGTTCGAGCCGCTGGAAGAGTGCACGCAGCTTGTCCGCTGGGCCAGGTTCTGTGGCAGCAGGTTGGGCCGGGACTTTGTCTGGGTCGTTCGGCAGCACAGGATTCTCACCCTCCATGAGGGCTGGCGGCTGCTCGCTGAAGTAGACACGCAGGGTAGCACTTCGCATTACCACCTCGACCCGCTGCTCTGCCGGGTTGCCGCGGACTTCGAAAACGACATCACCATAGGGCCGTCGCTGCTCAAGAATCCGCTTACCAGTGAACTTGTCCATGCAGATCAGGGAGACCATGTAGGAGGAGGAACCGTTGGGCTGGGTATGTCGTCGTTGATTGAAGAAAACCAGCAGCGGCAGGTGGCTGGAACGATCACTCCTGAGCGTCTGCAGCTCGACCTCCTCTGACCAGACCAGTCTCCCGCTGTCGTCGGCAAAACAGCTGACTGGCCCGTTCACGGGAACGGCCGATGCCAGTGTAGGATTCATAATCTGGATTGGATTCCCATCTTCCTTCTGGGTCGTAACGAAGTAATGTCCCGAACTGGCGAAGACGGCAGCGGCGAACATCTTCTCAGGAACAGGCACTTCGGCTTCGACGATCAGGTTGCCGCTGAGGGCATCCAGGATCCTGACCAACCCGCTGGCCTGGATAATTGCGACCCGTTGCTGGTCCACCATCCAGGACATCGTGCCCGCTGGATAGTTGTGCTGCCAGAGTTGTTGCTGCGTCCAGTGATCGGTTCTGGTCAGCGTTGCCTGGTTCTTATCGGCCAGCCAGTTCAAGCTGCTGAGCCCCTCGACAGCCATCCGCTGCTCGAGTGGCAGGACATGTCGCCGTCCGATCTCCTCGCCGTCCGAGAGCCGCAAGACCAGCGCGTCCTGGCTATCGGACGCTGTCACCATGATCCGCTGACCGTCCCCCAGCAGGTCGCAGCCGAGTGGCAGGTTGCGACGCAGCCAGATCAACTCGCCGCTGAATGAATCGACCGCCCGCAGTTCTCTGCTCTGTTGAAAACAGATCACGTCGGCGGTTACATGCATTGGAATCGCAAAACCGGCTCGCTGTGGACGTGCCATGTTTTTGAACGGCTGAAATCCAAAGCGGTTCGCGGCCCAGCGCATCTGCCAGGAGTTCCTGTCACGCCAGCTGTTCGCCGTCCATTTCACGCTGGCACCCTGTTCATGCGCTGCCAGAGCGCAGATACGGTCGCCAGTCCAGATATAAGTCATGCTGCCCAGTCGACAGCCAAGCATGCGGTGATAGCTGGGACCCCTGTAGGGAATGCTGGAGTCATCACTGCCGCTATCGGCATTCCACTGCGCCCGTCCAATCATGTCCAGCGCGGACACCACGCGGGCGCGCGAGTCAATCTCCAATCGCAGCGGCGACAGGAACTGGTGTTGATCCCCCAGTAACTGCAAGGGGTATCGATAGGTGCCGGAATTGTTCGAACGTACTTCGCGGGCATGCGGTGGAGTCTTTTTCCATGTACTGGCGAGTGGATCGGCCGGCGACAAATTTCGGCTGGGATCATCGGCGGGCCGCTGGTTGCTGATCTCGGCACCGGTCATGCCAGCCAGGCAGACCTGGTCGGCCAGATCTGTTGCCAGCAGGTGATAAACGCCTGCGGCCCGGCGGTGTTCTTGATTGGCCTGGTAAACCTCGGCCAGCCGGACGACCGCCGCTCGCTGCTGCTCGTCGCTGCCCGCAACGAGCACGCGACGCAGGATATGTTCTGCCAGGTCGTACTCCTTGTTGGCAATCAATATCGGAGCCTGCTCAAGCCACACCTGGTGCACGATTGGCAGCCCCGCCAGCAGTCGGTCGGCATGCTCTGTGGTATCGATAAACTCGACAAGTCGCTGGTGGATTCGCTGCCGGTCGGCCGGGCTGGCACTCTCCCAGATGATCTTCAGGCGTGCCTGGATCCAGCGATCCCGGCGAACCTGACGTACCCCGTCGGCGTGTTCCATCTTGTCCAGCTCGTCGCTGCGGGATGCCAGTTCCAGGCAGGCCTCGACGGCCCCCAGGGCATCGCCCCCCTTTTGGTAGACCTGCACCAGTTCCTTCAGGAAGCTGGCGTCGGCGCGAGACTTTTCCAGCTCCGGCAGCAGCTCTTCGACCAGCGGTCGGAAGCTGTCAAAATCGGCATGCAGTCCATCGACCAGGGCCAGCGACAGCAGGCGACTGGCACGAGCGTCAGCACCGCGCTCGAGCACATCGCGCAACTGGTCAACAGCCTGTTTGACGCGGCCACGGAACAGATTCAATTCCGCTCGATTGATCAGCAATGTGCTATCGTCGGGACGTTCCTGGAGTTGCTTGTCGTTGGCCTGCAGGCGTTGTTCCAGCAACTGGAAACTGACCAGCTGGGTTGCCGACTGGGAGAGCAGGTGATCGCCCATCGGGATCAGATTGCCGGGGATATCGCCTGCCAGTGAACGAGATCGACTCGCCAGGCGGCCGCTGCTGGTGTCGAAGCCGACCACCTCGGCACTACTGAGTGGGACATACAACATGCCGCTGGCCAGGTAACCACGGCCACTCGGCATGGATCCAGGCGGGAATGCTGCGTGCGGTGTTGGCCAGGCGGCTTCGCCGTCAGCCAGCCGCAGAGCTCGCACACCCCGGTGTCCGACCAGGAAAATCACATCGTCCGAGACGCCCGCCACGTACCAGCTGTCCTTTCGATCCTGCGACCATTGCACTCGACCGCTTGCCAGGTCCAGGCAAAAGAGCCGGCCCGAGCCGGCGGGTGTGATCAGCACGCGGTCTGCCACGATCGTGGGGCTGTTCTCGGCCCAGGAGTCGAGTGGGGCATGCACATCGGACTGGATCGCCATTAACCGCAGCTGTTGCATTTGCGAGTTGATGGGGCCTTCGGTCGATTGCTGCGTGTATATCCAGAGGATGGAACGGCTGGTCAGGTCAACCGCTGCCAGCTGCCGGTCCGAGAGTGGGCAGACCAGCACACCCTGGCTGTAGGATGGACTACCTCCAGATCGCCAGGTCTCTGCCAGTGCACTCCAGATCGGGGGCACGCCGTTGCTGCGGACAGGCAGCACAGGCTGTTGCTGGGCCGCCACTACTTTTTCCCAGACCTGCTGACCGTCCGAGGCCTGCAATTCCATCAACACAACCTGGTTGCCGCGGCGAGCAATCACGAACAGGCGATCACCAAGCGGCAGCGGGGGGCCGAGGAAGAAGTAGCCTTCCTGGGCCACTCCGGAATTCACCGGGCCGCCGATTTCCCAGCGTGTCTTGCCTGTTTGGATGTCATGTGCAGTCAGCTGGTTGTAGGTTTTGAGCATGCCCGACTCCAGTCGTCGTGAGCCATCGGCAGCCACCACCAGGTGTTGTCGCAAGGGGACCTCGCTAAAACCAAGTCCTTCCACGCCGAACACACTGTGGCCATCCGAGCTGATTGTGCCGAAGGTGGGGTTGTTCCAGAGTCGCAGCTCGAGGCCACGTCGAATCATCGCCTGGTCAACTTCATCCCAGCTGTCGAGCGACTCGTCGGCCAGTCGATAGAGGTCATCCATGATGGTGGTCTGCCATCTCAGTTGACCATCGCTCGCCGAAAGGGCCGAGAGATGAGTTGCGGTACGGACCAGGATCGTGTCACCCACGACCAGCGGCTGGAGGCTGGGAATGACCGATTGATGCCGCGACCGGTACTCGATTTCCAGTTCACGCGTCTGCTTGCCCAGCCAGGCTGCCTGGGTTGACTGCAGTAATGGTTGTGCCACCAGGTACGGCCCGTCGTCAGCTGCCAACTGGTTGCGCTGCCGGTTTCCACGGAACATGAACCAATCGCCAGGTTGCAGGGCTGAATCGGTGGAGCCGGCAAAGGTTGCCAGTCGCTGCAGTGGATCAGCGTCGTCGCCAAACAAGGAAATCTGCTGGTCTCCAGCCTGCACAGTGATATTGGGAGCCTGTTTCTTCAGCTCGGCCAGGATCGCTTCGGCTCGCAACGGTACTCCCGCCAGCGACCAGGCGATCGCCAATTGAAGATTCAGCTCGGGTTGGAAGCTGGCTGCATGACGCGAGCGATCGACCAGCCGCTCCAGCAGTATGGCGGTTTCCAGTGGCCGATTTTCTCTCAGCAGCCTGTTGCCGAGCAGCAGGGTTGCCTCGGCACCGGCCCTGGTGTGGAAAAAACGAGCCGAGGTGATGACCAGTTGTTGTGGTTCGCCCGATTCGATCGCCTGCTGTAATTGCCGCTCCGCTTCGCTGCCAAAATGGTCCTCGTAGAGGTCCTGCCCTCGCAGCGGCAGGGCAGCCAGCTGTCGCTCCGCCTCGGCCTTGAGGCCCTGCGAGACAGGCACAAGTCGATTTTCGCGGAAGGTATAATCCGTCTGTTCTGACAATAGGCGACCAAGCAACAGGACCGCGTCGGCCAATTCGTCTCGTTCAATGGCCTTGCGGGCCAGCAACAATTGACGGGTTATGTCACGATCGGCCACAGGCAAGCCGCTCGCCGAGCCAGGCTCCAGCGGTTGTTTCGGGTTGGCTGGCTGTTTCTGTGTGGGCAAAATCTGCGGCAGCGGCCGGTTGTGACTTCCAGTCGAAGCCAGTGGCAGTTCTTCAATCGCTGGTTCCGGCGACGGCTCTCTGGAGGGATTCAGCGAGCTCGGAATCGACTGTTTGAAACGCTCAAGAATCTCCTCGACAGCACCCTTGCGTGGACCACCTCGGGCCTCGGCAGGGGTCTGAACGATCAACTCGTCCGGCAACTCCGGCAACGGGTTCTGGGCCACATAGGCATGCCACTTTTGCAGTGCCTCTTTACGTCGGCCGGGACGATTAAAGTACATCAGCGAACCGCTGACCGTGTTGGACGGACTCTGCTGCAGGCGACGAAAGGCGTTCTTCGCTGCCGGCATGAAATAGTCCGCGTGCTCCTGGTCGGTGGTGTAGATCAGCCAGGCCAGGGCCACATCCTGCAAAAGCACATCGATCACGACCTGCTTGCCATCGATCATCAGCGAGCGGCGTGAGACGACCTGGTCCCAGTCGAGACAGTCGGCCAGCGCTCGGCTGTAAACGGCTCCCCCCATGCTCCCCACCACCTGCATGGAAAAGCTGTTGAAGCTGGAATTGCCGTCGATGCGCTGCTGCAGGCCAATCAAAGCCAGCGACAGCGTATCCGGGACGTGGTAACGAATCCCCAGTCGAAGCTTGTTGTAGGCAATTGCTGCACTGCCGGGTGTGCTGATCCAGAGCCCTAGCACGGCACACGCCGTGGCCTGCTGCTGCTTGTCAGTAAGTGCCTGCCGCAGCGAGTTCTGTTGGAGCAGTCCGTACCAGGCATAGTTATCAAGCAGCAGCTGATTGACCCCGACATTCCTGTCGGATGCCACGAAAACCAGCGAGGACATGCTGGCCCAGGAGGGCGTCTTGCGCTGCGCCACCAGCCCGGTATAGGTACGTGCCTGGATCTGTTTGAAGCGGGTTGCCACAGCATCCGCTGCCGCCTGCGGGCTATCCTCGAGGGCGGCGAAGAGTCCAGCTTCCTCACGCTGCATTTGCAGGAACAGCCGGCGGGCCACTTGATCGGTGCCAACCATCTCGGCAAAGCGTGCCCAGCCGGGCAAGAGCTTGAGCAGCGTTCGCTGCTTGGCCGGGTCGGCTTGAGCAACCTGGTCGATCCGCCGGTGGTATTCTCCGGCAACGATGTCGCTCAGCAGCTGACGACAGCGGCGGCGTACATGAGGATCGTCATGGGTCAGCCCCTGCCTGAGTGCCTGCTGGGCTGCCGAACCGATCTTCTGCAACTGGGCCATTGCCTGCTGGCGTGCCTGGTATTCATCATTCGCGAGCGTCTTCACCAGCTCCAGGTGAGCTGCTGCCGGCGGACTCTCGACGGCGGTCGCGGGCTGATCCTGTCCTGGCAAAGTCCCTGTCCACAAGCTGGCAACCGCCAGCAACAGCATTGCCAGGATCGAGCCGGGCCGACAGGGCGTTTGGGAATGCAACTCATTCATGCCAGGATCTCGCGGTGAACCTTGCCGGAGACATCTGTCAAACGGAAGTCGCGACCTGCATAACGGTGAGTCAGTTGTTCGTGGTCCAGGCCGACCAGGTGCAGCAGGGTGGCGTGCAGATCATGAACGTCCATCTTCTTTTCTGCAGCGAAGTATCCATACTCGTCGGTCGCCCCGTGCCGGTAGCCGGCCTTGACGCCACCACCTGCCATCCAGACTGTAAAACCTTCTGGATTGTGATCGCGGCCGTTGCTCCCCTGGGCCGTAGGAGTGCGTCCAAACTCGCCGCTCCACATCACTAGCGTATCTTCCAGCAGGCCGCGCTGTTTCAGGTCGATCAGCAGGCCAGCAATCGGCTTGTCGACCTCCAGTGCATTCTTGTTGTGACCTGCCTCGAGGTCGGAATGCTGATCCCACTGGACCTTGGAATCGCTGTGGGTGACCTGAATGAAACGGACACCCCGCTCGGCAAAACGTCGAGCCAGCAGGCACTGCCGGCCAAAATCCTGGGTGATTTCTTCATCCATGCCGTAGAGCTGCAGCGTCTGGGCAGTTTCCCGCGAGATATCTTCCACTGCCGGCATCGAGGATTGCATCCGGAAGGCCAGTTCGAAGCTGTTGATACGGGCTTCCAGGTCAAGTGCCGGTCCCGCCTCGCGCAAGATCTGCTTGTTGACATCGGCCAGCAGGTCCAGCTGCATTCGCTGCTGGGAGCGATTGAGCCAGCGATTTCGGGCGTACTTGACCCGCGCCTCGGTGGAAGGGCGGGAGGCGTTACCGAGCGGCGTCCCCTGGAACTCGGCAGGCAGGAAGGCCGATCCCCAGTTCTTGACGCCGCCATGGGCCAGCGTTGGACAGATGGTGATAAATCCGGGCAGATCCTGGTTCTCGCTGCCCAGTCCATAGGTAATCCAGGAACCCATGCTGGGACGCACAAAGTTGTCGCTGCCGGTATGCAGCTTCAGCAGCGCACCGCCGTGGGCCGCGTTGGTGCCATGTACCGAATGCAGGAAGCAGATATTGTCGACCTGCCGGGCCACGTTCGGAAACAGCTCGCTGACCATCATCCCGTCTTCGCCATAAGGCCGGAACTTCCAGGGCGACTTGAGTAGCGTGCCGGTCTTGGCGAACTGAACCCTGGGCTTGTCAAACGGCAATTCCTTGCCGTCATCGGCCATCAACTTTGGCTTGTAGTCAAAAGTATCAAGGTGCGATGGGCCACCCTTCATGAACAGGAAGATGACCCGCTTGGCACGGGCAGGCAGGTGGGGCCGGCGGGCAGCCAGCGGATGCAGCGGGTCGGCGACTGCCTGGCGAGCCAGCATGGCTGAGAAAGCCAGATGGCCAAAGCCGATAGCCGACTGTTTCAGCATTCGCCTGCGATTGAGCAGCGGAAGCAGTTGCGATTGTTCACTGGATTCAGTCATGGGGCTTGGAATCTCTAACGGATGTAAACGAACTCGTTGCTGACCAAGATCACCTGACAGAGTGCCTGCCAGGCCTGTCGGCCAACCGACATCGGTTGGTCGCTGTGGGTGGATGTGTACTGCTGCAGAAATGAGCTGAGGAACCGTTGATCACGATCCAGTTCACGTCGCTCGGGAGGGCGGCCGTAGGCGATCAAGTAAAGTTGCAGGAGTCGCTCGCGGCGCAGGCGGTCTGGATGGGCGCCCGCATGATCCAGCTCAAGCAGCCGGTCGGCCAGTCCCGAGCTGACCCGCTCGATCAACTCGCTGTTCATCAGGAACAAGGCCTGGGGTGCAATCGTGGAGGTGGTGCGGCTGCCGTTGATGACGCTGGCGTCGCTGTAGTCGAACAGCGAGAAAAGGTCATAGAGGTGGTTGCGGACGACCGGCAAATAGACGCTGCGCCTGGGCGAATCGTACTTGGTCTTGTCAATCGACGTGTGGTCAAAGAAAAACTCGCGATTGCCGACATGCAGCATCGAGCCCCCCATCGATGGATCGAGCAGCCCGCTGACGGCCAGCAGGGAGTCGCGTAGCGATTCGGCTTCCAGCCGCCTGAGCGGGAACCGCCAGAGCAGCAGGTTTTCCGGATCGACAGCCTGGCTGCCGGCATCATACTGGCTGCTCATGCGGTAACTGCTGGAGCTCATGATCCAGCGGTGCATCTCCTTGATCGACCAGTCTCGCTTGAGGAAACCTGCCGCCAGGTGATCGAGCAGCTGCGGATGAGTTGGTGCTGCACCGAGTCGGCCGAAGTTGTCGGCTGAGCTGACCAGACCCTGGCCAAAGTGCCAGCGCCAGATTCGGTTCGCCATCACGCGGCTGGTGAGCGGATGCTGGGGACTGGTCAGCCACTCGGCCAGCTGCAGTCGGCCGCTCGATTCCCCGTCGACTGCAGGGGCATCGTTGAAGACCTGGGGCATACGACGCGGTACCACGTCACCCAGTTTCAAATGCGAGCCCCGCACGTGGACCGCCAGGTCCGTCGCGTCCTGGTCCTTGACACCCATCGCGGTGGGTAATGAAGGCACGGCTGCTTCCAGCGTGAGAGCGTCCTGACGCAGCTTTGCCAGCTGGTCCCGTATCTCCTGGGGGTATTGTGGCTCTGGCTTTTCCGGCAGGTTGGCATCCTTACCGAGCTTGGCGAGTAACTGCTGGTTGGCCTTCACCAGCAGCTCGGAAATCGCGACATTCGTCTGGCTGACCTTCAATCGCGCGTCGTCAAAGAGCTGCTGCTGCTCGGGCGTGGCAACCTCGTGTTCATGCCAGCGGGCAATGCGGGCAAACGACTCCATTGTCTGCGTGCTCTTGAGGATGCCTGCCAGAGCGTAGTAGTCCTTCGTGCTGAAGGGGTCGAACTTGTGATCATGGCAGCGGGCGCAACCAATTGTCAGCCCGATCAGCGAACGACCGATGGTATCGAGTTGCTCGTCGATGATGTCCATTTCCATCTTGACCTGGTCACCTTCCGCCAGCACTTTTGGCCCCAGTGAAAGGAAGCCGGTGGCAGTCACCAGCCGGGCTCGAGTGGCCGGGTTGTCGCTGGAGAGCAAGTCGCCAGCCAGCTGCTCGTGCAGGAAACGGTCGTAGGGGACGTCGTCATTGAAAGCAGCAATCACGTAATCGCGGTATCGCCAGGCATTGCCGTGGGCAATGTTCTCATCCAGTCCGTTGGAGTCAGCGTAGCGAGCGACGTCGAGCCAGAAGCGGCCCCAGCGTTCGCCGTAGTGGGGTGAAGCGAGTAGTCGTTCCAGTAATCGCTGGTAGGCACCCGACTGACGGTCCTCCACAAACAGCCGGACCTCGCTTACCGTCGGTGGCAAACCGATCAGGTCCAGGCTGGCCCGCCGAATCAAGCTGCCACGGTCCGCCTCGGCGGCTGGCTTGAGTCCCTGCTGTTCAAGTTTCTGCAGCACGAAGTAGTCAATGGAATTGCTGGGCCAGCGACGGCTCTTGACGACCGGCTGGTCGCTGTCATGGACCGGCTGGAGTGACCAGAATTTACGGGCACTTTCCCAGTTGATCGCCTCGCGCCGCGGTACAACAACTCCCTTGGCCTCCGGATGCGGTGCGCCGGTTTCGATCCAGCGAGTGATGCTGGCGATCTGGCGATCGCTCAGCCGCTCGTCGGGCGGCATCTGCAGTTCCTCGTCTTGATAATCAAGGGCGTGCAGCATCAGGCTCTGCTGGGGCTCGCCCGGGACCACTGCGGGGCCAGTCCCGCCGCCATCGAGCATGCCCTGGAGGGTATCAACTCGCAGGTCCGATTCCTGCTTTTTTGGACCGTGACACTTGTAGCAGTGCTCGACCAGCAGCGGCCGGATCTCTTTTTCGAAGAAGCGGATTCCCTCTTCATCCTCTGCCGCTGACTGGGCCTGCAGCAGCGGCCCCTGTCCGGCAACTAGTAACAGGATCAGAAGTACCAGCAGTCGTGAGCAACGTTGCATCATGTCATCCGTCGAGAGGTAACTGGAAAGTGGTGCCCAAGTATTCTAACCCACCAGTCGATCCATCCCAAACTGGCGATTGGGGATGGAGCTGGAGTGGCTGTCGTCAGGGTTGCTGGGGGGCAGCCTTGAGGCTGGCCAGGAAGGCAACCAGGTCGCGGATATCGCTCGTGGAGAGCCGCTTGGCAAGGTCTTCCGGCATGGGAGATTTCGCTTCCTTACGTACATCGACCTGGTCCTTGGGAATTGTCAAGCGACGCCCCTCGGCACTGATCAGCTCAATGGTTGTGTCGTTTTCCGAGCGGACGACGCCACTCAGTACGCGACCATCATGGTCAATCAGCGAGACGCTCTGGAATCCCTTGGCGATTGCGGCGTTGGGGAGCAGGACTGCCTCGAGCAGGTATTTGAGATCCTTGTCCGCTCCAATGCGGTCCAGGGGAGGTCCCACATCACCGCCGCGTCCGGCTGCCTTGTGGCAGCGCACGCAGGAGACCTCGGTACGATAAAGGAAAATCTCGCGGCCACGTTCGATGTCACCCCCTTCCAGGCAGTCGATCATGGCACCCAGTGGACCTCGTCGGCTCTGGCGGTAGAACTTCAAGGCGGACTGCACCTGCGGGCTCTTGCGACTGCTGGCAGCGAGTTGAATGTCGAGTCGCATGTCGGCTGGCACCTGCTCGGGAAAGTAAAGCCGGTTGATCGCGTCCAGCATGATGTTGTCGACGCTGGGGGATGCCATCCCAGCCAGTGTAGACATTGCCTGCTGGCGTTCGACGCGTGTTGGCAATCGCGTCGGGCGGGCCAGCAGCTTGAGAGCGGCGGCAGCATCGTAACTGGCCAGCTGTTGATGAGCGGCTGCCCGTAGCCGGGGAGATTCGTCGGATAGCAGCGGCTGGACAAGCTTGTCGAGTTGTTCGGCGCCAATCCGTCCCAGTGCTGCCAGTGCCCGAGCGCGCTGGTCTGCAGGAGTCTCGAGAGTTGCGAGCGATTGCCGCAATGCCGACTCAACCTCGCGAATGCCCAGGCTGGCGGCCAGATCAAGTGCCTCGGCAACGATCTTCTGGTTGGAATCAAGCAGTGCCGGTAACTGGCTGCGGACGGCCGAGCGGGCGATCTCAATGGACCGCTCCGGCAAGGGCCGCCAGTCGCCCAGTACTCGATCGCGGTTGGAGGGAGTGGCCCAGTGGGCGAGCATGTCGAGGGCTTCTATTCGCATCAGGTCGGATTCAGTTGGGCGGGCTGCGAATTCGGCCAGCCGGTTTGCCTGCTGCTGACCAGCGAGCCGGAAATTGGCATTCAGGACGCGTCGTGTGGTGTGCTCGGGTAACGCCGGCCGCTGGATCAACTCAGCCAGGGCAGCGTAGCCCGCCTCAATCGGCAGGTCATGTATTGCCCGGGCAGCTTCCGTAACAACGCTCGGCTCGCTGTCGTTCAGCAGCTGGACGATCTCTGGACTTTGCCAGCGACGCAGCACAACAGCGATCGCCCGCCGCACTGCGGGGGATGGGTGAGTGATGGCATCCAGCACGACAGTATTGTTGTGGCCACCTACCAGGCCCATGATGCCGCTATGCCGCACGATTGGATCGGCGTCCTTGTTGGCTGCCAGCATGGCAAGCAAGGCAGGGGCAGCGGAGCTGCTACCGATTCGGCCTAGTGCGATAGCTGCCAGGTGACGAGTACGCAGGTTGTCGTCGTCCAGCAGCGATATCAATGGTAGCTCGGTTTCTGTTGCCTGCAGTTCACCCAGTACCCGGGCGGCCTGGGCACGTAGCTCGGCGTCGCTGCTGTCCAGCTGACTGGCGACCGTAGCCACCACCAGTGCGCGGTCGACGTCCTGCTGGCCTATTTGTTGCAGCGCCCAGAGCAGGTGAATTTTTTGCAGCTGGTGAGTTGAGTCGGCGAGCGCCCTGGCAATCGCCAGGGTCGCCTTGCGGCCAGCCAACTCGAACTGGGCTGCCTGCCGGACGCGGCGGTCGATGTGGGTCAGGAAGGTCATGGTACGGCCCTCGGACAGTTCGCCCCACTCCTGTTGGATTAGCTGGCCCGTTGCCTGGGCCTGCTGGCGAATTTCCTTGTCGCTGCTCTGCACTGCATAGATACGGCCCTTGCCTTCCCCATTCCAGCCATTGACCCAGTCGCTAATGTAGAGAGTTCCATCGGCAGCAAACGCCAGGTCGGTGGCGAGAACTTTCCAGATCGGCCGCTGCTGGTCTACCACCTTGAAGAAGGCGCCGTCATTTTCGACGCCGAAAGAACGGATTCCACTATTTGCCGGGCCGCCACGAAAGTCACAGAGCAGGAAGCGGCCGCGGTAGGCGTCGCCAAGTCCCGTGCCTGGATAAGCCACCAGGCCAGACGGTCCGTCCGCCAGGTTGGCGACAGGAGGTACGATGTATGCGGGCGTCTCGCCGCTGGCGGGTTGCCAGATTTTCTCCCGGTTGAAGGGGCCGCGGTCGCCCAGGTACTGGTAGTACATTCGCCAGCCCGTGTCGCTGCCATCGACGACATAGACCCAGCGTGCCCTGTCGCCGCTGTCCGAGTTGTTGTCGCCGGTGAAGAGGTTTCCGTAATCGTCGAAAGCAAGTTCCTGGGGGTTTCGCAGTCCGCTGGCAAAAACCTCCAGCTGGCTGCCGTCCGGGTTGCAGCGAAAAACAGCCCCGCTGGCTGGATCCTTCAAGCGGCGGTCACCGACCTGGATGTTGTAACCGCGGTCGCCGATGCTGTAGTAAAGCTTGCCATCCGGGCCGATCAGCAGACCATGCAGGTCGTGGCCGCGAAAAGCAACACGCACGCCGTAGCCATAATGCAGCGAGCTGCGATGCTCTGCCACTCCGTCGCCATCGTCGTCTCGCAGTTGCCAGAGATGCGGGATGCAGGTGAACAGTACGTTTTTGCCATGGACCAGTACGCCAGCCCCGCTGCCATCCTCAAGCTGGTTGAAGTGCTTGGCGAAGACGGTTGCCTGGTCGGCTTTGCCGTCGCCGTTACTGTCGACAAGCCGGCGGATGCGATCGTCGTGACGGGTGTACTCAAGCAGCTTGTCGCCGAGATGCTTGCGATGGTAGGCAATCCGGTCTTCGACCGTCTGCGCGGCCAGGTCATCATCCAACCACTTCTGGTCGTGTCCGCGGTTGTCGGTGACGCCGCGGTTCTGACGAAATGATTCGACGACGTAGAGTGCTCCGTCTGGTCCGACGGTGAAGGCGACCGGGTTAGCGACAAGTGGTTCGGCTGCGAACAACCGGACCTCGAGTCCATCGGCAAGCTGGATGCCTTTCATGGCAGCTGCAGCTTCATTGGAGGCCGGGGCCACGACCGGTTCCAGCGGAATGGCAGGTGGAGCTGCAAGGGTCTGGTGGCTGAGCAACAGGAGCGACACGAGCAGGGTGATTAAGTGAGCTGGACGCATCGGTTGAACTTGCTTGGTGAGAGGAGGTTGGTGCGAGAGAGAGTGGAAATCAATCCTTGCTGCTGAACTGGGCCATCTGCTGGGCGATCCAGCTTTCCAACTCAGCGAAATCGACGGGCGGAAGCTTGGACAGGTCGGGGCGCAACTTGACCGCCTCCTTGATATAGACGTGCGAGACCTGCTGCTGGGTCTTGTCCGTGTTCCAGTGCAGGAGGATGCGGATGCACCGAGTCAGGCTACCGGGGACGTTGATTTCATGCGTGCAGATCAAGGGCACGTCGAGCCAACCAAGTTGCCGAGCGGCCATGGCGGGAAACTCGGCATTGAGATCTTCGGTGGCACTGAAGATGGCACTGGCGACATCTTCTGGCTGGATCTCATTGACCCGGATCATCAGGGCCAGTAGCTGGCGTGTGGCGGTGAGGATGTCGTCACTCGCCTCGCTATCGGTCGTCGTTGCACCACGCACGCCGCGACAGAACATGACCATGGATCCTACAAAGTGAAATGAAACAGCTGTTGCTGCCGCCTGCTGAGCGGACGGCTCATCTTAGCACAGCCCAGCGTATGCGGTCAGTGGTTTGTGGGCCGTGGCTTTCGCATCGTCTCGAAAGGAATCATGCGGATGCCGGCCATCCAGCACGGTCTGGATGGCGTCTGACTGAACTGGCCGTCTGGTGGAACTGGATAGGTCCCGCGAAAAAAACATTGCAAATCAGCTGCCGCGACTGTTGACGGTCCTTGTCCGTCTTGTATTATGGGTTGCTTGCCCCACGATTTTGTCGTGAGGCAAGTTGATCTTTGACAATTCATAGTTACTACTATTACGTCAATTTTGCTGAGATAGTAATCAGCTGCGACTCGGTCGTGGACCGACTTCGGTCGGACCATTAGCGATCGAGTAACAGTACCAAAGAACCTGAATTTGGCTAACATTATCCTCGTCTGCTGACCCTTGTGGTTGGCGGCCGGGGGATGCTTAAACAATTGAAGGGTTTGATCCTGGCTCAGAATGAACGTTGGCGGCGTGGATTAGGCATGCAAGTCGAGCGAGAAGCTCATGTTTGATACTTCGGTTGATTTCATGAGTGGAAAGCGGCGCATGGGAGAGTAACACGCGGATACCTACCCCAGGGTTTGGCATAGTGTTGGGAAACCGACAGTAATTCCGAATGATGTCCCTGGACCAAAGATTTATCGCCCTGGGAGGGGTCCGTGTCCTATTAGCTTGTTGGTGGGGTAATGGCCTACCAAGGCTACGATGGGTAGCGGGTGTGAGAGCATGACCCGTCTCACTGGGACTGAAACACTGCCCAGACACCTACGGGTGGCTGCAGTCGAGAATCTTCGGCAATGGGCGAAAGCCTGACCGAGCGACGCCGCGTGCGGGATGAAGGCCTTCGGGTTGTAAACCGCTGTCAGAGGGAAAGAAGGCTTCGGCTTGACTGAACCTCAGAGGAAGCACGGGCTAAGTTCGTGCCAGCAGCCGCGGTAAGACGAACCGTGCGAACGTTATTCGGAATCACTGGGCTTAAAGGGTGCGTAGGCGGTCTAGTAAGTGAGGTGTGAAATCCCCCGGCTCAACCGTGGAACTGCGCTTCAAACTGCTAGACTTGAGGGAGATAGAGGTGAGCGGAACTGATGGTGGAGCGGTGAAATGCGTTGATATCATCAGGAACACCAGAGGCGAAGGCGGCTCACTGGGTCTCTTCTGACGCTGAGGCACGAAAGCTAGGGTAGCGAACGGGATTAGATACCCCGGTAGTCCTAGCTGTAAACGATGAGCACTGGGTTGAGGAACCTTCCACAGTTTCTCGGCCGTAGCGAAAGTGTTAAGTGCTCCGCCTGGGGAGTATGGTCGCAAGGCTGAAACTCAAAGGAATTGACGGGGGCTCACACAAGCGGTGGAGGATGTGGCTTAATTCGAGGCTACGCGAAGAACCTTATCCTGGTCTTGACATGCTTAAGAATTCTCCTGAAAGGGAGAAGTGCCTCTTTGAGGAGCTTTTGCACAGGTGCTGCATGGCTGTCGTCAGCTCGTGTCGTGAGATGTTGGGTTAAGTCCCTTAACGAGCGAAACCCTTATCCCTAGTTGCCAGCGAGTTATGTCGGGGACTCTAGGGAGACTGCCGGTGTTAAACCGGAGGAAGGTGGGGATGACGTCAAGTCCTCATGGCCTTTATGATCAGGGCTGCACACGTCCTACAATGGTGCGTACAAAGGGACGCAAACCCGCGAGGGGGAGCAAATCCCAAAAAGCGCGCCTTAGTTCGGATTGCAGGCTGCAACTCGCCTGCATGAAGTTGGAATCGCTAGTAATCGCGGGTCAGCATACCGCGGTGAATATGTTCCTGAGCCTTGTACACACCGCCCGTCAAGCCACGAAAGTGGGGGGCGCCCGAAGTCGCTGAGCTTAACAGCAGGCGCCGAAGGTGAACTCCGCGATTGGGACTAAGTCGTAACAAGGTAGCCGTAGGGGAACCTGCGGCTGGATCACCTCCTTTCTAAAGGATGAAGTCCAGCGATCGATGGCGACATTGATCGCTGCAACAGTGGATACGATCTCAGCACGTAATAGAAGTACGTTCTGCTTGCAGAACACCTATGAATTAGATGAGTCAGAGACCCATCCGGATCTAGCCAGACCGGATGGGTCTTTTTTTGCGCACACTGGTCATTTCCCCCCCCACACAATAGCTGCACCCGACTCCCTTCGACAGTCGCAGGAAACAGGCTCGCTGTGTCCTGCCCCCAGCGAATCCTGCCAGGTGAGAGATCCCTCCGGCTGTTTTCCGATTGGCAGCAACGCTGGCCCGAAACCCGAAACCCGAAACCCGAAACCCGAAACCCGAAACCCGAAACCCGAAA